>OIBG01000170.1_pt1 | contig 15966 bp, 14 predicted proteins | sample 1581011 | NCBI WGS metagenome assembly OIBG01 (sample SAMEA3882533, study PRJEB24775) | human gut metagenome | biome: human-associated habitat; feature: intestine environment; material: feces | place: Netherlands | collected 2009/2010 | reverse complement strand
CCTGTTCTCCTAGTCCCATATCATCAAACGACCATATTACGCACACAAAGACCATATTTTTACAAGATGACCACTGCCTTAGTAGAAGCTCTGTATCTCAAACTCTTTGAAATACAATGCTTCCCTGCATTTTCTATATCGTCATGTTGATATTATTACTTTACTATTCCCAGAATATTTGCAGCTTCCTTAAATGAATAAGATTTTTCCCTTAACTCTTTTCCCGGCTCTTCGCCGCCTACTTTTTTATACTTCACCTGATTGGCATACCATTTTTCAAAACTTTCAAGGTCAATTCTCATCATCCCACCGATTATTTGAGTCTTAAATAAATTTTTATGGACCAGCCAGTAACTGTCAGTCTTTTTTAGTCCTAGCAGCTTTCGCATTTCAGGCACAGACATGGTACTACGCTGGGTCAGCTTCTGCTCAGCACTTCGCTGCTGAATCTGTTGCCTTATCTCTGTCAAATCCTTCGCTTCACTCATACTGCGGCCTCCTTCTCACCCACTATAACATGTACGTCTGCATATCATTTAGAAGGTAAATTATATAGTTTCGGACTTCTGATCCAGCCATTCGTCAAAACTCTTCTTTGAAATACGATATTTGTTTCCAATCTGGATCCAGCGGAATTCATTTTTCTTCAACAGCTCATATACAGTCGGTCTGCTGATTCCAAGCATTTCCTGTACTTCCTTCACGGTATAGCATCTTTTTTCTGCAATATTCTCTGCTGTCATTCCCATTATGCGATACCTCCCGGCTGTCCATCCATGAATCTCTTTACCTGCTTTTTCATACGGACTTTTATTTTCTGCATCTGCTGTCTCGCTGATTCATAGGTAATTCCCTGATCCTCTGCAATATCCGAAATTGTCTTTTCTTTCAGCAGATACTTGGTAAATGTCTCCTTTTCTGTTCCCAGAATCCCAAGCTGGCTGTTAAACAGGTTATAGTCTTTCCTCATATCCCTGAGAATGTATGCATCCCTGATATATACTTCTGCCTGGTCCACTCCGTCCAGTACGTTACCTGAAAAATCACAGTTGATCAGTGCTTCCCTTGTAATAACATTATTGATTGCTTTTCTTGCGGTGGGATCACTGGTCATTCCTCCGGTCTGGACTCTTACTCCAAGATCTCCGGCTGCCTGCCGGTGGCTGCTTTCCTTTTCACATTCGATCATGTAGCGCATCCCGTCTGTATATCCGTCCACGATGCCAATGAATTTTGTATAGTTTTTGATAATGATATCTATACGCTTCTCTGATGTAGCTCCTGTATATACTCTGATAAGGTTCTTTTCTGTCATTGCTGTACTCCTTTTATTTCTGCATGTCATGAGCTTTCGTACGTTTACTCTTCTTTACAGGAATTATTGTAGATAAACACGGAATAAAAATCGTTCCCCAAACAATAAACAAAAGTCTATTCAGAATGTACTTTTATCCAAGAAGTGCCAGTGCTTGAATCTGTTTCAGTGCAACTTCTCTCATCTGGTCATTTTTCAATTCCAGCAATGCATCCATTATTCTGGCATCCAGCGCCTCTTCCTTTTTCCCTTCCAGCAGATATGATCCACTGCAATTCAGGGCTTTTGCTATTTCCAGAACAATGCTGCTTTTAATGTCTATATGGTCATTCTCATATGCTGATATCGTAGCTTTCTTAGTGCACAGGATTTCTGCCAGCTGCTCCTGCGACATTCCTGCTGCTTTTCTCATTTCCCTGATTCTTGTTCCCATTGTATTTTCTGCATATGTATTTCTCATTCTTTTCTCCGTTTCCGGAGCCCAAACGGAAATACAACATGTCTTATGATTGAACAGAAAAAGAGCCTGCAAAACGCATTAAAATAAAACGATCTCTCGTTATATTTCCGTTTTGCAGGCTCCTTATAGTCTTCTGCTATATTCAGCTCGTTTACAAACTCTTGCGCAGTGGGATCATCTTTAAGGATTCTCGGTATTACCGAAATCATGGTTCCGGCTCCTCTGTCCAGTCTGATGGTCCGCCCACTGGCTCATTTTATTCAGTTATCTATTACTCGTGCAGTATTTTCATACTGCTTATATTATTCAAATCTGATTTTTTCTCCGATCCCGTATTGTCTTAAGTTCCCCCGTCTATTCTCCTTTCTCTGTGTTGTACAATATCCTGAGTACATATCTGGCCATTCTCTCAAAAAAATCACGTTTTTCCTTCCAGGGCATATTAACAACTATTCTTTTGATATTCCTGGTCTTTATCGTTATCGTTCGACATATTACTCCTTCCATTTCATCCATAATAGAATACTATTTTCTTCTATAAATCAGAACCGAGTAATATGTGGAAGATTTTGGACATATTAGCGTGATTTTTTCCAGATAAAACCAGACACCCAACACATATCAGTATTTTTTATTATTTGTACCAAGGACAGATTATGGGGATATTTTCCTATATTCTGTACCTTTTCTGTATGTTATTACTACATTGCTCTTTTCCGCTGTCGTAATGCTTCCATATCTGTAGAGTATCTGCTGGCTTTTTCCTGATCATGTTCCTTTCCACGGCAGTTCTCAAATATCTTCATATAAATTTCATCCACCACCCCTACGATTTCTTTCTTGCATCTCACACATGTAATCTCAACACTGCAATTTCCCGCCACCTTAAACAGCTGCTTTCCGCAGGACGGGCAGCTCACATATCTCATCTTAACTCTCTCAGTCATCATCAAAGTCCTCCTGACATTGTACAATTTACGTACCATTCAACGGATAAGGGAAATGAAAACCATTGATGATTATTTTCTCTGGACAAATGAGTTCCGATGTGCCGGAGTCCGCACCATTCATCCTGTGACCTTCTTGCTGATCTTTTCGACTGGTATAACACCATTAAAAAGCTATCTCTCCTCCATAAACCACATATTGTTGTCCTCATAGAAAAGATGGCTCTCTTTTCCGTCAACAATACAGGTATAACGTATTCCGGCTCCGCCTGCTCTCAGGCTTGCCGCTCTTCTTACATCTGTTACTTTCTGAATCTCATATACATGGCCATCCTTCCAAATAAAGCTCCTTGGCAGAAGCCTTCCATCATTGGTAAATTCAGCCATGACATTTACATATACCTTGCTGCTTTCCATAATAGTTCAATCCCTCCTGTCTATCCAAAGTACCCATGCGGATGTACCGTATGATCCGACTTTGCATCACACGCTGACAGAATCCTGTCCTGGTACATGAGTCCTCTCTGAATACTGTAAAATCCAAATCTTTTGCGGATGTTATCAACCGCTGCATCCACCTTCATCTGTTTCTCCCTTGCCTGCGGATCCATGAACATATCTAGCTGCTCCCAGAAATAATCCGTCACCAGATCCGTTCCCCGGATTCCAATGCTCCGGAGTGGCTTCTGGTAAAATTCCGGTCTGCTGTTTTTCAGTTCATGCTCATCTGCCGGCATCCTGTAACTTTCCTTATAGAGCTTATATCCGGCTTCCGCTATCTCCCTGGTAATGTTGCTCGCATTTTGGAGCTTTACCTGTTTGGAGAAATGAAGCAGATCTTTGTCCCTGATGCTGATCTCCACTGTCCTGCATCTGAAACCATTTTCCCTAAGTCTGGCCGCAACACTTTCTGCCAGAATGTATAACACAATTTTGACATCTTCATCCGTTTCCATATCTTTCGGAGTTGTCGTGCTGTTGCCTACTGACTTTATCGGGGCAGACGTATTCTCCAGCTTGACAGGTGACTCATCATAGCCATTTGCAAAAGCCCACAGGATACTTCCCATCTTCCCCAGCTTCCTTACAAGAAGAGATTCCTCTGTCCTTGCCAGATCTCCGATGGTCCTGATTCCAATACCCCGCAGCTTGTTATTCGTTGCACTTCCTACATATAATAAATCAGATACCGGGAGGGGCCATGCCTTATCCCTGTACTCATCCTTATTCATGGTAGTAATGGCATCCGGCTTCTTATAATCAGATCCCAGCTTGGCAAATATCTTATTGAATGACACACCGACACTCACTGTAATTCCAAGCTCTTTCTTCATCCGGCAGCTGATCTCCTGTGCGATATGATAACCGTCTCCTTTAAGGCTTACACTGTCTGTCACATCCAGCCATGACTCATCTATTCCATACGGCTCTCTCTTATCTGTATACTCTGCGTATATCTCCTGGGCCATTCTAGAAAATCTCAGGTACAGATCCATTCTTGGAGGAAGAAATATAATATCCGGACAGACCTGTCTTGCCTGCCATAAAGCCATGCCGGTCTTCACACCGCGACGCTTGGCTGCGTAATCGGCAGTCAGTACGATTCCATGTCTTGCCTCCGGATCTCCTCCCACTGCAACAGGCTTTCCGCGAAGTTCCGGATGATGCAGAAGCTCTACTGATGCATAAAAGCAATTGCAATCACTATGCAGAATTGTCCGACTCATCATTTCACCTTCTCTCTTTCACTCATATCAGCCTTATATGTGATTTGCTTACAAGGGATAATATAATACTAATCAAAATGATATTCAAGTGAAATCTTCGTCATGTTATCCATTTCATTGATATTTGTTATTGATTTTCTTTCATTTATGTAGTATAGTTGATATAGCTCATACGGTGATATGACACTAAAAAACTATCACAGAAAGGCAATTCATTATGAAGGATTTGGGAAAGACTATTGCTAAATACAGAAAAGAGCATAAAAAAAATCAAAGCGACATTGCCAAAATGCTTGAGAACTATGATATCTATGTAAAGCAGAATACTATTAGTGCCTGGGAATCCGGTACATCTCAGCCAAGTGCCAGACAGCTGCTTGCACTCTGTGAAATACTTGAGATTTATGATGTATATACAGACTTCATCGGAAAGAATCCCTTGAACCCTCTTCGCAACCTGAACGAAGAAGGCATAAATAAGGTCATGGACTACATACAGATATTGGAAAGAACCGGTGATTACAGGCTTGCTGACATCATTCCGCTCCATGTGCTCAGAGAACGCAAGGTTTTCTATACGACAGTTTCAGCCGGAACCGGTTCTTTTCTGGATGGAGAAGATTATAAAATGGTCTCCTCTCCTGATATTCCAGCGGAAGCTACCTTTGGAGTACATATCAGTGGTGACAGTATGGAGCCTCGTTACCATGACACAGAGCTTGTCTGGATTGAACAGACGGAACAACTCGGTGATGGCGAAATCGGCATCTTTTATTTGGATGGAAATGCTTATATTAAGAAATTTCAGAATAACAGAAAAGGAACCTACCTTATTTCTCTTAACAAGAAATACGAACCGATTCCTATTACAGAGAACAGCTCTTTCAAGATTTTTGGGCGAGTGCTGTCATAGTCCCTTTTATCGGACATCTTATATGATAGCCTTGTTACAGTAGAGGCAGCTATTTCCGCTTCTGCCTGGTTTGTACTAAATATCAAAAGGGGGAACTTGCCATATGAATTCAGAAACATGTATCTGCAAATTAAACGACATAAGAGCCGATTACTGCATCACACAACAGGAGATTTCCGATGCAACCGGCATCAGCATCAGAACGATTATAAGTATCGAAAAGGGACATCGACTGCCCACTCTATTATCAGCAATGAGAATTGCAAATTACTTATCCATACCGGTCGAGCAGCTATTTGAATACAAAAGCGATATCGTACCGGTTACCGCCTTAGGAGAAATTTGTCATGAATAATACAGCAATCAATTTCAAATGTCTTTCGGATAGAGGATTTCGTAAAAATGTAAACCTCCCCCCACTCATGACATGACTATTAAAAGAATCATCCTAATAGTGACTGCTCGCTCGAAATCATGTCGTATATATAAATCAAGAGCTGGAAGCCTATTTTAGCACTTCCAGCTCAATCATTATCATAGAAGATTATTATTTACAGACTTTTTTTCATAGTCTCGAACTTTCTTAGTCTTGTTATTCTTCTTTACGTTAACTTTTGAAGCTTTCTTAAACTTCTTATTTGTTGCGTAACGAATTTAATAACCTTTTGCTATCTTGTTCTTCTTCCATGTTACAGTAACTTTTGCCTTATTAGCAGAAATTTTAACTTTCTTAACCTTTGCAGGTAATTTTACGGATGAACCATCAGTTAATGTTCCTGTTGTTACTTCCTGGTTTGATGAACCTGTTGTCATCCGATTTCTTAGTAGTTGTTTCTTCTACCTTATTTGTCATAGATTCTTCTACATCACCTGTAGTTGTTTCTTCACTCTTATCTGTTGTTGTTTCTTCTTATTTTGCCTTTGAGCCTAAAACTTCTATTTCAGCAAGACCAACTGCTGTTGTTGAATCTGAAACTTTATCTACAACAAATTTAATATTTTTAACAACTTTTTCTTCACCTAAATTGATAACCTTAACAGAACCATCATTTGGAAGTTCTCCAACTTCAATTCTTGTTCCATCATCTAATTCTAAATGTGATGCTGTTATCTGATCATCTGTGTTTGGTCTGTCATAAAGTTTAATTGTTGAAACTTTGTACTCTTCATTGAAAGCAAGATTTAACCAAGCTCCTGCTCCTTCGTTCTTTGTTACCCATTCAGCCCATGGGAATCTTGTATGAAGATTTGCAAGTCCTGTTGCATAACCATCTGCAATACCATCGACTGCCTTAACTGCACTCTGGTCATCCCATCTGCTGTCACTACTGTTTTCACTTGATGCAGTAATGTCTGCAAATAATCCAATACTATTTGTTTCATGTTTATAGAATACTTCGTTAACCTTTGAGAATGAAGCAATCCAATTATAGTACTCTGTTGTATACTCACGAAGTGCTTTATCCTTTAAGTTGTACTTAAATGGTCCCTGACGCATGCTATAAGGAGTTAATACGTTTTCTCTTTCGCTCCAGTTAAGCATTGTCTTTTCTTCAAGGCCATCAAGGTGCTGCCAAGCTCCTAAATATGTGTCAAGTTCATGATTCCATCCGTAGTTACCCTGATCTTTTGGATATACTTCATCTGTCATATGACTATGAATAATAGCTTCATGAACTGTTGGCTGGAATTTTTCATTTTCTAACTGAATATCCTTTATAGCTTCAATTCCAAATAAGCCAAAGTATGCATGATCATAATGCATATCGTATCTTGATGTCATATAAACATCTGTTGGATCAACACTTTCCATTACACTCTTAACATCTGCTAAGAAGTTAGCTCGTGTATATGAAGCATGCTCTCCTGTTGTAAGATAATGATAATCATTTCTTACGTTTTCATTACCGTATGTTTCTGTTACACCATTTCTTGAAGATAAAAGTTTATCATCTTCTGAAATATAAAGATTATATACAAAGCTATCTGTAAATGCTGTTGTGAATGCTCCAACACCCATACCACCGTTATCAGCATAACCTAAGAAATATAAATGTTCTGTTGGTACACCAATTGTATTTAATGCATTTACTGTATCACTAATTCTTGTCTTTCCATGACCTACGCCATTGAAATCTCCGTTTGTTGCATATACAACGTATACTTCGTCACCATTTGCAACAGCTCTGTTCATCACACCACCTGCCATTAACATTTCGTCATCTTCATGAGGTGCCATTACTAAGATTCTCTTATGATGTTTAACTTTTGCATCAACACCGTCAAAATGTACTTCTGCAACTTTTGCAGTCATACCTTTTTCAAACTCAAATTTAATTCCTGTAATTTCATTCTTTGATACCGATACAACATTTCCTGAATCCTTTGAATCGCATGAGCCGGCTTCAACCCATCCTTCTGATGTATTAACCAAAACTTTGTATGGTGCTGCTTCTCCATCAAAATCTACGCTAAAGTTTTCAATGTTATATTCTCTGTCTAAACCAATTGTTAATGATGGATTTGCATCATCAGCATCCGGTGCCCATGTTGTATTTGCATTTCTGTCTGTTACATTTTCTCCATCCTTAGATGATGAAACTGTTACAGGCTGACTGTATGCTAAATCAATGTCAATGTTCTGTCCTTTTTCTGTAAGAACAATCTTCTTTTCTTCTTCAGGATTGATTACTTCTTCACCTAAAACTTTTACTTCGCCAATTGCAGGCCAAACTGTTGCTCTTGACTCTTTGTGAAGAGGTAACTGTGTTAATGTGACACGAACATACTGATATTTGTTGTTTGCATACTCTTCTGCAATCTTACCATACTGTTCTTTTGAAAAATCAGTATTAGCCGTGTTATCCCATAACATGTCCCAGCTGCTCTTATCATTTGAACCTTCTATCTTGTACTGCCATGCCTGACCGTAAACAGGAGTTGTTGCTGCCTGTGCATCTTCAAGTGTAGGAAGAACTTCATATTCAAATACTAAGTCAAATGCCTGAATCTGCTGAAACTTACCAAGGTCAACCATCCACCAAGCGCCTTCTTTTTCTGAATATCCGTCACCTACCCAAAGTGTACTGTCATTTCCATCAAGTGCATTTGCAGGATCTCTACTCTGTGTTGAAGCTGTAGCTTCTCCTTCAAGCGCAAAGTTTGTAAGTGGCTTTGGTGAGTAAGCATCAAATTCCGCTACTGCTGGCCATGCATTAGGAACCGGTTCTGTTAATGTTACTTTTACATAAGAATATTTATTGTTTGCAAACTGTTCATCAATATATCCTGTCTGATTTGCTACTGATTCTGTATTTTCAGTCATATCCCATAAAAGATCCCAGTTTTCTTTGTCTGCAGACCCTTCTACCTTATATTTCCAAGCTGATTTTGCCTGATCGCCACCGAAAGTAATATCAAACATGTCTAAAACATAACTTCCATCTAAATCTATGATAAAGTTAGCTCTGTTTTCTGCAAGAGTATCACCCTGATCTGACCATCCATTTGCAATCCATATTGTTCCTTCATCGCCGTCAACAATATTTGAACCTATGCATCCAGAATCCCAGATACTTATAGATGACGTTGTTACCTTCTTATCTCTTGTAAGATTTGTAGCTGTTGTTTTTGTTTTATTTTTCTTTGTTAATACAATATTATCAAACTTAACCTGGTCTACGCCATTGTCGGATTTAACTACAAAATATGTAGCCGGATCCTGTTTCTTGAAATTAGTCTTAAATGTCTGCTTTTTGCCTGTAACTGTAAATGTCTTGCTTTCTTCTCCGGCTTCAACTTTTACTGTTGCTGTACCTGATGCACAATAAGCTTCAAAACTTGTTACTGCATATTTGTCAGGAATTGCAAGTTTATTAGCCTGTTCTTCATTTGTATATGAAGTAGCCCAGAGTTTTCCGTCCGTTACATTCCAACCACGATTACCAAAATCACAGTTAGAATATACACCTGCTAATGCTCCGTTTTCACAATCATCAAAGTCTAATAAAATTTTTCCTTCGCCAAGGTCTTCCTTAACTCCACCGTTATAACTGTTATCTGCACCAATGTTAGGCTTAACAAATTCTTTTACTTCATTTCCGTAGTAATCCTGTCCACCATTATCAATTACTGCAATACCCTGGTCTACAACTGTTGCTCCATCTTTAATTCTATATCCGTCAACAGTACCAAATGTAATTTTAAATTCTCCATCAACATCTTCAACTGTAGCACTTGTTCCTTCTTCCAACTTAATATAGTCGCTCTTAACTGCTACCTTTGCATTAGTGTCATCATCTCTTCTATTGTTAAGGTTAGCTCCACCATAAGCATTGTTATTTGCAACACCAATATAATTTTCGTCCCAAGCTCTTCCGTTTTCTTTTTCTGTGATAATTACATTATTAGTAAATGTAAATTTTTCAGAAGCTGTATAATCCTTAAGTCCTGAACCATGCCAGTTACGTGTAATATATCCGTCATGATCAGCATCCATGTAAATTAAGTTGTTATATGCATCTAATTTACCACCTGTTGGATTCTGTAATGTTACTACAGCACCACCGCCATATAAGTTTGTACCATATCCGTCATTAACACTAATGTTATATCTGTAATATGTTTCAAAACCTGTTCCAAGTGAACATTCAAAGAATGAACCTGATGGATTATCATGTGTATAGTTATACTGAACATAGTTTAAATCTGTACAAACATCAGCGTCAAATGCCTGTGAGTCCTCTTTGTTATCAGCAGCACCTGAACCAAATACTTCATTGTACTGGCAGATTGTTTTCTGACCATATTCCCACCAAATAGGAACGTTTCCATTAGGACCACTGTTACATTTGTTACTTACATTGTATTCAATAAGTGCATCTTCGTAATCTGATGGACAAATAGCAGCATTACCAATGTTTTCGCAGTAGTTATTACGAATTACAAGATTCTTACTTCTATATGTTCCACCGCCACCTTCAGTAATTCCACTTTCACTAGGGAATGTTGAACTTCCCCAAGTTGAAATAAAGTTAATACCGTAATGGTTTACATTTTTTACGTAGTTTCCTTCTACAAGAATATTTTCCCAATTTGTAGCTTTTTTGTTACCACGGATAGCATATACAATACCACCACGACCGATACCTGCCTGCTGTCCGATTGGAATTGAAATTACATCATGAACGTATGTATTCTTTACATTAATTTCATGAAGTGTACCTGCATCCTGACCCATAATCAAAATACCATATTTCTTAATGTGGTCATCTTTTGTTTCTGTATGGTTTGTTACTTCAATAGATGTGATTTCCCAGTATTCCTGATTGTAGAAAAATACTGCTGTGTTAAATACACGGTTCTCTAAATCATCACCATTTTCTCCACACCAGCTATCACCATTGATAACAGGTCTTCCGTCTTTTACATCACCATATGCATCAATTGTAATAGGGTTTCCTTTTTCACCTGAACCCTTCGGACTTAAAAGTCCGCCCCATGAACAGCCTCTCTTAAATCTTAACTTATCGCCAGGTTTAAATGTTGTCTCATTAACTTTTTCAAGACTCTTCCAGGCTGTTTCTTCACTGGTACCGTCATTAATGTCATTTCCATTTTCGGAATCAACATAATAACTTACACCTGTTGCCTTTGCACTATTTTCTGTATCTGCTGCTGCATATGTCACATTGCCCATAACTGCTATAACAACTAAAGCAAGTGAAAGAAAGAGTGCCAACAAACGGTTTTTCTTCATATCTTTTCTCCTTTATTTATAACATTTTCCCACAACAAAAGTTGCAGGTGTTCCACGTTGTTAAATAAAAATCCGTTCACTATATGCACGAACAAATTATAAATACTTTGCAGCATCCTTATCTACAATTACCGTAAGATTGTTATGTAACTGTAAAATAGACGCCGGAATTTTTGGAGTTACAGGTCCAAAGAATGCATCTTTTACAATCTGTGCTTTCTTTTCGCCATTTGCAATCAGTAAAATTTGTTTAGATTGCATTATTGATTTAATACCCATAGAAAAAGCTTTTTCAGGAACTTTTTCTCCTTCATGGAATAGTCTCGAGTTTGCATCGATTGTGCTTTGTGTAAGTTCAACACAATGTGTTGTCTTTTCAAATGATTCGCCCGGTTCATTAAATCCGATATGACCATTTAATCCGATTCCCAATAACTGCATATCGATTCCGCCTACACTCTTTATGACATTTTCGTATCTTTCGCATTCAGTATCATCATCTATTGCCATTCCATTTGGTAAATGAGTATTTTCTTTTTTGATATTAATTCTGTCAAACAAATATTTGTTCATAAAATATCTGTAGCTCTGTTCATGTTCTACAGGCAATCCTTTATATTCATCAAGATTAACTGTTCTTGCTTCTGAGAAATCAATATCTCCTTTTTCATACCAGTCAACTAACTGATTATATGTTCCAATAGGTGTCTCGCCTGTTGCCAGTCCAATTACAGCATTAGGCTTCATTATTATCTGTGCAGATAAATAATTTGCAGCCTTTCTGCTCATGTCATTATAATCTTTAGCTATAATAATCTTCATTGTGAAATTACCTCTTTCCCTGTTCTATTAAAAAATTAACAAATGTGCTAACTCCACCACCAAGTACTTCTACATTTTCAGGTCTGCTTCCTTCAAGCGAAGATACATCGTAGAAATCACCATTTTTTGTTTTTTCTGTCTTCATAAAGCTATCACTTCCAAATAGTCCGTCTTCAATTCCTACATACTCATCTCCCCAGTATGAACATTCCTCAGCCTTAATTCCTTCTGACTCAAATTTATTTAAAATAGTATTAACATTGTCACTCTTACATGAAATTCCTACTTCTAAATACTTTGCATCACATGTTGCTGAAACCTTTGTTCCAAATCTTTCTCCAATTTCTTCTGAAATTGAAACCATCTGCTTTAAGCCACTATTTATTCCATGCTCACTTAAGATATTCTTTACTCTTGACATTTCATCTTCCTGCATAAACAATTGGTCTCCACGTTCGTCATTAACCATTAAATCTATTTTGCAGTAATTAGGTCTTGAAAAAACAATGTCTGTTTCTAAGTTATATTTTTCTAATAACTCTCTGTGAACCTGATAACAAATATCATGAATAGTAAGTAAGCCCTCTTTATCCGGGATGCAATCGGCAAACACTACCGGTTTGCCGTCAACCATTTCATAGTTGTATGCACCTCGTCCAAGTCCTAAGTAAAGATTTGAAGCTTCTTCTTTTGTAAAATGTTCATGAAGTTTTCCTTTTGCAATCTTGTCATAAGTTGTTCCACTTACAATAACAAGCTTTACTCCCTGCTGTAGCAACGGTTTCATCGCTGCTACAACTTCTTCTACAGGAGCCTGTCTTGACATAACTGCTGTTCCATCCCAGTCAAAAAATATTGCTTTATATTTCCTGGACATATTTATCTCCTTCCTTACTTAGAACTATCTTTTCACCTAAACTTTCATATGAAAGTTCGCAGTCATTAAGAAGTGTATATTCTACCTTCTTATCAGTAACCTTTATGTTAAGACCACTTCCTTTATACTGAAGGCGGAATTCATATGACTTCCACTGACCTGGTAACTTAGGATTAATCTGAAGATATCCTGCATTTGATCTTACTCCTGCAAATCCAAATACAATTCCCTGCCATGTTCCTGCCATATTTGCTGCATGAATACCTGCATAGAAATTGTTATGAATATCATCTAAATCCATACGTGCTGACTGTGAGAAGTATTTGTAAGCTTCATCATCATATCCAATCTGACTTGCTAAGATTCCAAAAATACATGTTGATAATGATGAATGATGAAGTGTTACTGTCTGATAAAAATCATAATTTCTCTTTAATTCTTCATTTGTAAAATAATTGCTATGAAGTAACATTCCTAAAATTGCATCAGCCTGTTTTGCCATCTTCTGTCTGTAAACAAACAATGGATGATAATTTTCATAAAGCAAGTGTCTCTTTTCTTCAGGAATCTTTGACTCATCCCAAGGTTTTCTCATTAAAAATCCATCATCCTGTGGATAAATCTGCATTTTTTCATCATATGGAAAATACATATTTTCAATGATTCTATCCCAGTAATCAATTTCTTCTTCCTTGAAATCAATCTTTTTAACTAATGCATCATAAGCGTCTTTATCAATTTCTTTCATTTTTTCAAGTGCCCATTTAGCATCTCTTATATTTTCCCTTGCCATAAGGTTTGTATAGAAATTGTTATCAACTATGGCATTATATTCATCCGGTCCTGTTACTGCACAAATGCAATACTTGTTATCCTTACATTCTGCAAAGCATCCTACATCAGCCCAGACTCTTGCTGTTTCTACAAGAACTTCTGCTGCTTCATCTACTAAGAACTTATCATCTCCTGTAATATCAAGATAAAGTTTAAAAGCGTAAGCTATGTCTGCATTAACATGATACTGTGCTGTTCCAAGTGGGAAGTAAGTAGAAGCTTCTTCTCCATTTATTGTTCTCCATGGATATAACGCACCTTTTTCATGTCCAAGTATTTTGGCACGGTCTCTTGCCTGATTCAATGTGTCATATCTGTAATTGAGCAGCTGTTTTGCCAACTCTGATTCTGTGTAAATGAATACCGGAAGCACATACATTTCCGTATCCCAGAAATAATGTCCTTCATAGCCTTCACCACTAAGTCCCTTTGCTCCCATGCCTGTTCTGCCATCACGACCTGCAGACTGCATTATGTGGAACAAATTGAATCTTATTCCCTGCTGAAGTGCCTCATCACCTTCAACCTTTATATCCGCTTTACTCCAGAATTCGTCCATATGTTTTTTCTGAAGTTTCTCCATTTCATAATATCCAAGATCCATTGCCTTCTTAAGTTCATCCTTAATGAAGTCAATCATCTTGTCTTCTGCGATGTCAAAATCACAAGTATATGCGATCATTTTTTCAAATACATATGTTTTACCTTCATCCACTGATAATTCGTATGTAAGTGATGCGCCTTCTTCTAAAACTTCGCTGTTTTTTATTACACCTTCACATTTTGTAAGACTACCGCATGCCATTGACAATCCACTGTGGATTACTTTTCCTTTATGAAGTAAATAATCACCTTCTGCTTTTAACTCTTTAACTGCTAAATGCTTTCCATATGGGCCATAGTCAATTAATGGATTTGTTTTTCTTGTATGGTTTTCTACTCCTGCTTCTAAATATGTAGTAAGTTCTACTTTTCCGCTAAAATTTACAGGAGTTAATTTTATCTGAATCGCCATAATGTTCTTCTTTTCTAAAGAAACAAGTCTTCTAAATTCAGCTACAACTTTTTTACCATTAGGAGATTTCCATGTAACATTTCTTACTACAACTCCATCTTTCATTAAAAGCTTACGATTATAATTAATTATTTCACCCTGATTTAAATCAAAGACATCGCCATCAATAACAATCTTTGTTTTCTTAAGATTTGGCAGATTTAATAATGACTGACTTTTTTCAGGGAATCCGAAATTCCATTCGCCATACATAATATGTTCGCTCTCGTAAAATCCATTAATGAAATTTCCTTCAAGACCTTCATCTACCGTAAATGGATATCCCTCATCAAATGTTCCTCTTGTTCCTATATATCCATTAGAAAGAGCAAATGTAGTCTCATTTCTATAGTTCCATTCTTTTAAAAATTTTTCTTCTGTAATTACCCATTCTTCGATAGGATATGTATTTGCACCCATGCTGCAATCTCCTTCTCTTATCCTTTTACTGCTCCTGCTGTCAAACTTTCCATTACTTGTTTCTGTAATATGATAAAGAATATAATTGTTGGTAATACCGTAATTACTACCGCCGCAAAAAGTGCAGAATAGTTATTTGCAAATGTTCCTAAATAATAGTTAAGTGCAATAGGTACTGTTCTTGCCTTATCACCACTTGTAAGCATTAATGCGAAGTAGAATTCGTTCCATGTATTGATAAACTGTAACATTGCGATTGTTGCAAATCCTGGTTTAGCTAATGGTAAAACTATCTTTGTAAATGTCTGAATAAATGTAGCTCCGTCAATGTACGCTGATTCTTCTAATGATAAAGGTATTGTTTTATAATAACTTGTCATAACGAAGAATGACATTGGAATACCCATAGCTGCATAAACAATAATTAATCCAAGCTTTGTATCATACAATCCGAGTGTCTTAAAGATTGAGAACAATGGCTGTGAAATTGCCTGTGCAGGAAGCATTAATGATGCTGAAATCATAAGAACCAAAATTGTTTTTAATTTAAAATTATATCTTGCTGTTATATATGCACACATTGCAACTACACATAATGTAACTAATACGCTGACACCTACTACAATTACACTGTTTAAGAAATATTTCTGAATTGGTGCATATTTAAATGCATCTGCATAGTTTTTAAAATTAAAGCTCTTTGGCAATGACAATGCTGATGCATTGATTTCTGCATAAGTTTTAAATGAACTTAATGCTGCCCAAATAATAGGTCCAATTGAAATAGCTACTATTATTAATAAGAAAATATATTTCGCAATGCCTGCGATTACTCTAAT
>OIBG01000163.1_pt1 | contig 16372 bp, 16 predicted proteins | sample 1581011 | NCBI WGS metagenome assembly OIBG01 (sample SAMEA3882533, study PRJEB24775) | human gut metagenome | biome: human-associated habitat; feature: intestine environment; material: feces | place: Netherlands | collected 2009/2010 | reverse complement strand
CCGAGGACGAAGGCGTCATGGCGTCCTTCCAGGAGGATCTGGATGTGCGCATCAAGCCGCTTGAAGAGGCGTACCCGAACCTCAAGATCAACAAGCAGATCGTGCCCGGCCCCGCAGCCGGCGCACTGACCAAGGCCAGCTACGATCATGACGTCGTCGTGGTCGGCTCCCGTGGTCGTGGCGGCTTCACCGGTCTGCTGCTTGGCTCCACCAGCCAGGGTCTGCTGCAGCATGCGGTCGGACCGGTCTACGTGGTGCCGCGCAAGTATGTGGAAGCCGCGGAGACCCGTCTCGACACCGTGCCGAGCTCGCCTGCCGACGTCACGCCGAAGGCGATCGACGACATCAAGGGCGTCGAGGAAGTGCCGGTCGACAAGGCCAAGCCGGAAGTGGTCGAAGCCATCGAAACGAAGATCGATCCGGACCGTCAGTGACGGTACGGCAAATCGACTGAAATCGATATAAAAACCGCATAGAAGAGGGTGGCTGCGATTCCAACGAATCGCAGCCACCCTCTAACTATGTGCGGTACGTGCGCTCAGTGCTTGACGGTGACGTTCATACGCACCGGCGTCGGCTCGACGTACGTATGCTTGACCGTGCAGCCCTTCTCGATATGACGGCTGACGCGATCGGCGAGCTTTTCGGCGTCCTCGTCGCTGACGTCGCAGCCGGAAATGACCGTGATGAACTGGGTGTCCTTCTTCTTCATGGAGCGGGCCAGACGATAGGTCATCTTGACCAGGTCGGTGCCGGTGGCAACGATTTTGCCGTTCTCCAGCGCCATGATCTCGCCCTTCTTGATGGGCTTGCCGTCAAACTCGCTGTCGCGGGCGGCATAGGTGATCAGACCTGTGCTGACGCGGTCCGCCGCCTGCATCATGGCAACGGCGTTCTCCTCCGGCTTCAGGTCGGGGTCAAAGTTCAGCATGGCGGTCATGCCCTGGGGCACGGTGCGGGTGGGCAGCACGATGACCTTGCGGTCCGCGAGCTTCTGCGCCTGCTCGGACGCCATGATGATGTTCTTGTTGTTGGGCAGAACGAGCACGGTCTTGGCGGGCACGCTCTGGATGGCGGCGAGGATATCCTCGGTGGAGGGGTTCATCGTCTGGCCGCCGCTGACAACCGCGTCCACGCCCAGGTCGCCGAACACAGCCTTCAGGCCCTCGCCCGCGGCCACGGCCACAAAGCCGTACTCGCGCTCGGGGTCAACGGCGGCGTAGGTGAACTCGCTGTCCTTCTTCTCCTCGGCCTCGGCCTGCTTCTCCAGCCCCTTCGCCTGCTTCTGGCGGGCGAGGAACTGCTCGTGCATGTTTTCAATTTTAAAATTGGTCAGATAGCCGTACTTGATGGCCTCGCTCAGCATCATGCCGGGGTCGGAGGTGTGGACATGGCAGTTGGCAACATCGTCATCCTCGATCACAACAACGGAGTCACCGTTGGACTCAAGGAAGGCGCGCAGGCGGGTAACGCTGGCATCGGCATCCTTGTGCAGCAGGAACTGGGTGCAGTAGCCGTTCTTGATGTCCTCGACCTTCATCAGGTCGTCGGCAAAAACGCCCTTGCCTGCGGCTTCGCTGGATACCTTGGGCTTGGCGGCGACCTCGGCACCGGCGATGATCTCGCCGCCGTCGAACACCTGCTTCATGCCCTCAAAGATCAGCATGATGCCCTGACCGCCGGCGTCCACGACACCGGCCTTTTTCAGCACGGGCAGCAGGTTCGGGGTGTCGTCCAGCGCGGCCTGACCGGCCTGCAGCGTGGCGTCCCACATGGCAGGAACGTCCAGCTCGGTGCATTCGGCGGCCTTCTCGGCAGCCAGACGGGAGACGGTCAGGATCGTGCCCTCGGTGGGCTTCATGACGGCCTTGTAGGCGGCCTCGACGCCCTGCTGCAAGGCGGCAGCCAGGTCAGCGGAGGATGCCTCGGTCTTGTCCTTCAGCGCCTTGGAGAAGCCGCGGAACAAAAGGCTCGTGATAACGCCGGAGTTGCCGCGGGCGCCGCGCAGCATAGCGGAGGCAGCGGTCTTGCTGGCCTCGGCCACGGTGCAGCTGTCGGGCATGGCCTCAAGCTCGGCGCGGGCGGCGCCGATGGTCATGCTCATGTTCGTGCCGGTATCACCGTCCGGAACGGGGAAAACGTTCAGCTCATCCACACGGGTGCGCTGGTTGGCAATGTTGTTGGCGCCGGAAAGAATGGCGTCGCGCAGGGTCTGGCCAGTAATCATGGTTTCGTTACACCTCATATTTTTTGGGTAAAACAGTCTTTAGTCGGCAATGACGTCGTCCACGTAGACATCGATGCGGGCGACCTTTAAGCCGGTGGCAAGTTCAACTTCGTCCTTGACGCGGTGGGTGATGCTTTGGGTGATGGTCGAGATGTTCAGACCGAACCCGACCTTGATATGCAGGGCGATGACCAGCTTGCCGGCCTCCTGCGTGACGGTGACGCCTTTCGGCGGCAGGCTGCCGGTGCGCAGGGCGCTGCGCACAACGCTTTCAGCCGGGGCCTGACCCATGGCGGCAATGCCGTAGCACTGCTTGGCGGCCTGCTCCACCAGGCCGGAGAAGTAGTCATTCGTCAGCGAAATATGTCCATAGGGATTGACCTTGGTGATCATCTGCGATCCTCCTTTTCAGGGTTAGCTGCGGCTAAGCCCGCAACTGTACTATATGAATCTTTAGCTATTATACACCATTTTTCCCCGCTTGAACAGGGCATTTCGGAGAAATTTATTTTGGCGCGTGGATTTAACATTCCATTCACAAAGTTTACAGCGCAAGAGTATATACTGTTTACAGAAGTATGACAACCTTACCAAAGGAGCTCGGTTTAAACCATGAACCTTTTATTCTTTTTGACACCCAAGCAGGACGTCCTGTACATTTACGAGGATTTCACCCTGCGCCAGACGCTGGAAAAATGGTCCAACCAGCGCTACGCCACCATCCCTGTTCTGAAGCGCAACGGCGAGTATGTCGGCAGCATCACCGAGGGCGACATCCTCTGGGGCATGAAAAATCTGCACGGGCTGGACCTTGAAGCCAGCGAGGACGTGCCGATTTCCAGCTTCCCCCGCCGCCGCGATTACAAGGCCGTTACCGTGACCACCGACATGCCGACGCTTTTAAAGGCAGCCATCGAACAGAACTTTGTGCCGGTGGTGGATGACCGCAATGTGTTCATCGGCATGGTGCGCCGTACCGTGCTGCTGCGGGAGCTGTACGACAAATATACGACCCTGCCGACGGATAAGCGCTTCAAGGGCAGCCACCCGCCGATGTAAGGGCTTGCAATCCGCCGCGCGTTGCGGTATAATCAGCACAACGGACAGAGAGGTCGCACAGGACTTCTCTGTTTTATTTTTTACAGTGAGGTGTGAACGCTTGCGCCGGGGCTGGCGGCTATGGCCGTCTCGGAGGATGGACTGACGGAGGCCGTATGCCTGCCGGATAAAAGGTTCGTCTGGGCTGTGCAGTGGCACCCCGAATTTTCGTTCCGCGTGAATGAGGACAGCCGAAAGATTTTTAAGGTGTTTATAGAAAGCTGCTGAAATAAAAAGCCGCTGCAGCACAGGCCTCTGTGCTGCAGCGGTTTTTTTTTGTGCGAGGCATCTGCCGTATGCGCGGGTCGATGACGAGCATCGGCCCCGGCAGGGCCTTACGCGGTTTTCTTTGCCGCGGCCTTCTTCTTTTTCTTCTTGCGGGCGATGAACAAAATCACCAGCAGCAGTGCGGCTGCGGCGCCGCAAGCCGCCGCGAGCAGGGGCACCTTGCTGGCGGGCATCTGCACAGCGGCGAAGGCCGTCGTACCGGCGGGGGCGGTGCAGGTCAGATAGCTGCCGTCCACGCTTGTGTCGGCCTGCTGCCAGCCTGCGTCGGTCCTGACCCACAGCACGGTGTTGTCCGTCGTCTCCGGCGGCATATAGCGCAGCGTGTGGCCGGTGTCGGCGGGCAGCTCCAGGCCCCACGCCTCCACCAGCGTGCCGGGGGTCTCGGGTGCGTCGTCCACCTCATGGAGCATCAGCTCGTCGGTGGTGTCGAAGCTGCCCTCCACCAGCACAAGGGAGCGTTCACCGCGCTTTTCCTGGCTCTGGCGGACCGTGTTTATGTCGCTGTACTCGGCGTGGATCGTCGCGTCAAACGTCATGCCGGTCAGATCCACATCCTCCCAGCTGCCGTACTGGCCCTGGTGGTTGGGAACCGGCGGCAGCTGATCCGTCGGGAAGTCGCTGCCGTACGGGATGTGGTATTCCTGGACCAGCGAATCCTCGTCGGTCACAAAGCGGACACAGATGCTGCCGAAATCGTCGGGCAGATTTTCTTGCGCGACGAAATCCTCGTAGGCCAGCGGTTCGGCAATGCCCTGGTAGCTGACGCTGTCAATGCCCGCGACGCCCCCGTCCACGAAGGTGTTGCCGGTCACGCTGCCGTCCAGCGGGTCGTCCACGATACCGGCAATCGCACCGATCTGTTCGGCAGCGTTGTCGATCATGACCATGGCGCGGCAGTTTTCGATGGTGGCACCGCTGCCGACAATGCCGCCGACCTGCTTTGCACCGGACAGGCGGCCCTTGGCGCAGCTCTCGCGGATCGTGGACTTGCTGATACCGGCCACGCCGCCGACGCCGGTGGCGTCCTCGGCATCGAGGGTGCCAAAGCCCCTGCAGTCGATGACAGAGCCCATCTCGGCGTCGCCGACGATGCCGCCCGCGTTCTGCTTTTTGACGCTGACCGTGCCGTAGTTTGTGCAGTCACGGGTGACGACGCGGGTCTTGAAGGTAAAGTTCAGCGACTCGCTGCCCGCGGTGGTGTAGTCGTCCTCGGGGTCCAGATCGTTCTCGCGGGCCATTGCACCGGTAATGCCGCCGGCGTTGAGGTCGGCATTGACCGTGCCGCTGTTGATGCAGTTCGTGACCTTGGCCTCGACGTCGTCATCGGTGTCGTCATCGGAAACATCGTCCACGATGTCGTCTGCATCCCGGTTGACATTCTCGCTGGCACCGGACAGCGTCTGGCCGATCTTGTTGATCTGCTTCGAGATCGCCTTCACGTCGTTGATCAGCGCCTGGCTGTTGCTGCTGGCGTTGTTGTTCAGGCTGCTGACGATGTCGCCCATGCTGGTCAGGCTGCTGCTCAGATCGTTGCGGCTGGCCGTGATGGCATCGCGGTTCGTCAGCTCGACCTTTGGAATTTCGACGTCCACGGAGTCCGGCAATGCATCCGAAATGTCATTGAGCACATCCTTTGTGTCGGGCAGGTCGTCAAGACCCTCGGTGATGAGCGTATAGCCCGGGTCGATCGGATAGCGCTCGTCCGGCTTTGTGGCAGCGCCGTCGTCCTCGCTGACAACGGTGCTGTCAGCGGAATCGTCAACGGCTTCGGGGCCGGGCTGCCCGTGGGAGGTGCGGTCCGCCTCGCTGCCCTCTGCAGCGGGCTCCTGTGCGGGGGATGTCTCCTCACTCTGCGCCGCGGCGGGTTCCTGTGCGGGGGCAGTGTCCTGCGCTGCCGTACTGCTTTCGTCAGGCGTGGAGAGGCCAGCACTCTGCGCGGGCTCCTCCGAGGGGGACAGCGTGTAATTCGGATCGACAGGGTCGGTGTCAGACGGAGGCGTCGCTTCGCTGTAGTCGATGACTGTGTCCGAGTCCGCGGCATTGTCTCCGTCGTCCGCGCCGGGCAGGTTGGTATTCTTGAGGTCCTGCTTGAACTGGCTCAAGTCGGTCTTGACGGTCTGGGAACCGATGGACACGCCGTTTTCGGCCTGCTTCAGCAGATTCTCAATGGCATTGCGGGAGCTGGTCACGTTGTTCTTCAGCGCTTCGAGCTGGTTGGAGAGGTCACTGCTGGCGGCGCTGGCGTCATCGCAGGCGCGGTTGACCAGCGTCTGCAGCGTGCTCATCTCGTCGGAAAGCTCCTGCAGCGTGTCCTTTGTGTATTCCAGCGTGCTGCTCGGCTCCATCTGGCCGACGATGCCGCCGCCCTCCTTGCGGGCGTAGACAGTGCCGTAGTTGACGCAGCCCTCAATGTAGCCGGTCTGGCTGCCCGCGATGCCGCCGACGTTGTAGCCCATGTGCTGGTAGCCCACGGTGCCGCGGTTCATGCAGGCGCGGATGACACCGCCGGACTGGCCCGCAATGCCGCCGATGTCGGTGATGTCGGCGACGTTCTCGGTGCCGATCAGGTCGTTCAGCGTCAGCGAGGAAAGGTCGATGTCGTTCTGCTCCACCGTCGTGTTGACGCTGGAGGTGTTTGTGCAGTTGGCAATGATGCCGTGATTTTCACCGGAGATGCCGCCGATGAAGTGCGCACCGTAGACACTGCCCGTGGTCGTGCAGCTTTCGATGACGCCGGCGGCCAGATTTGTGCCCGCGATGCCGCCGACAACGGACGCGCCGGAAGACACGCCCTCAAAGCGGCAGTTGTGCAGCGTACCGGCGTTGCTGCCCGCAATGCCGCCCACGGCGCACCAGGGCCCCCTGCTGCACATAGCGGAAGAAGCCGATGACCGAGCCGTCATCTACAAGGCTCAGGCCGGAGATCGTGTGGCCCTGCCCCTCAAATACGCCGCTGAAGGACGGGATGCCCGCAAAGCCGCTGCCGGTCAGCTCCAGATCGGCGTCCAGATAGACGGTGCGGTTTTTGCTCCAGCTGTCCAGGCGGCAGGAATCGACCAGCTGCAAAAGGTCATCGACGGTGCCGATGTGGAAGGTCTCCTTTTCGGCGGTGTCGGCGGTCCCGCTCTCCCCTTCCGCAAAAACGGGCAGGGTCAGCGTCAGCACAAGGCAGAGCGCCAGCAGCGCAGCCCAGAGGCGGCGCGTCAGGTCAGAAATGCGGTTCATTCAGCGTCGCCTCCCTTCGTGTCAGTGTCGGGCGTATCGGGTGTGCCTGGTTCGGGGGCACCGTCCTCGGATTCGTGGATGTTCTTCTCCGACAGGTACATGTCGGGCTTGTCAACGGTAAATTCGGTGCCGGTGGCAATGTTCGCACTGAACTGGCCGTGCAGCACGCCCTTGATTTCAGCATCTACGACGCCGTTGATGTAGCCGCGCACGCGGCCATTGACGTGCATTGTGCCGCTGGCCGTGTGGGCCATACCGGCAACGCCCTTCATCTCAAAGCTCGTGCGCTCGATGATGGTGTCGCCCAGGATCAGGATCTGCGGCAGGACGAACAGAACCAGCATGATGGAAACGATCGTGCCGCGGCCCAGGCAGGTACCGATGGCGGCGATAACGGGGTTCGTGGTCAGCACACTGATCAGAATACCCGCGGATGCCAGAATGGAGCCGGAGGTGAAGATGGTCGGGAACGACTCGTTCAGGGCTGCGACGATGGCCTCCCGCGGGCGCATGACCTTCTTCAGGTCGGTGTAGTGGCTCGAAATAACGATGGCGTAGTCGATGTTTGCACCCATCTGAATGGAGTTGACGATCAGGTAGCCGAGGAAGTACAGCGGGGTGTGCTGCAGGTACGGCACCGAGAAGTTGATCCAGATACTGCCCTGAATGACGATGATCAGCAGCACGGGCAGACCCGCGGACTTGAATGTGAACAGCAGGACCAGGATAACGAACAGTGCGGACAGCACACTGATCAGCAGGTTATCCTCGCCGAAGGAGCTGGACAGGTCCATGGCGCTCGTCGTATTGCCGACAACGTAGAACGAATCGGTGGCGTAGTATTTGCCGATGATGTCGTGCATCTTGTTGACGAAGGCGAACGTCTCGTCGGTCTCCTCGGGCAGGTTCAGATAGACGACCATACGGCTGTAATCGTCGCTCTGCAGCTGCTTCTGGGCTTCATCGAGCTGGTCGAACAGGTCGTCCAGCGTGTCCTGCACATCGCCCGAGAGCGTGATGTTGCCGTCGTGCATCTCCTGTTCCAGGAACCTGAACATGTCGTAGATCGGCACTTTATAATCGTCTAGGCCGTTGATGATCTCGCCGTACTCGTCATGGTCGACGGCGTAGGCACCGTACAGTGCCTTGGCAACCTCGTAGTCGAGGTCGGCCATCTCGGCCAGCTGGCGCGGTGTCACAGCGTCGGTCAGCATATAGCCGTCCATCGCTTCAATGTTGGCCAGACCCATCGTGGATTTGACCTCGGCGCAGGCGTCCAGCTCGTCGAGGATCCTGCCCTCGGACTCATAGTCGCCCGACGGCACAATGACGGCCACCATGTTGCTGGAACCGAAGGTGTTTTTGATTTTCTGGTAGGCGATCTGGCGCTCGCTCTGCTTGGCGGTGACCAGGTCGGTGTAGGTGTAGCAGTAGGGGCACAGGTTGGCAAAGACCGCCGCCGCCACGATGATGACGCCGAAGATCGGCGGGATGATAAAGCGGGTCTTGATGTCGAACTTGCCGACGGCGGTGATCTTGGGAATCAGGTTTTTGTGGCGGGTTTTGTCGATCAGCTTGCTGAACAGCACCAGCAGGCCGGGCATCAGCGTAAAGACACAGAGCATACTGAACAGGATAGCCTTGATCAGGACCGTAGCCAGGTCGCGGCCAATGCCGAAGTGCATGAACGCCAGCGCGGCCAGGCCGCTGATCGTCGTGAGAGAGGAGGAAGAAATCTCCGGGATAGCCTTGGAAAGCGCGGCAATGCAGGCCTCGCGGGTGGGCAGCGTCTCATGCTCATCGCTGAAACGGTGGCACAGAATGATGGCGTAGTCGATGGCCAGCGCCAGCTGCAGTATGACGGTGACTGAGTTGGAGATGAAGCTGATCGTGCCGCACAGGAAGTTTGTGCCCATGTTCAGCAGCGCCGCCGCGCCGAAGGTCATGAGGAGGACCGGGACCTCGGCATAGGAGCGGGAGGTCAGCGTCAGCACGACGACGATGATGATGGCCGCAATGATGACGATGACGACCATTTCCGATTGCAGGTCCGCGGAGGAATCGTAGCCGACCTCGGAATAGATCGAGGTGTCGTAGCTGCCCTCAAGCTCGTCGCGGATCTCCTGCAGGGCGTTCTCGGCGCGCTCGTCCCCTACTTCTGCGTCAAAGCTGACGGAGAACAGCGCCGACGCATTCGTGTAATGCTCGTCGGTGTCGTCAAATTCAACGGTGGTGACACCCTCGATGTCCTCAAGCCGGGACTGGATGTCCAGCGCAGTATCGTAGGTGATGTTGGACACCATGACGTTGGCCGTGCCGTAGGTGACGAAGTTGTCATTCATCACGGTCAGGCCCTGGCGGGTCTCGGTGGTGTCGGGCAGGTAGGTCGTGATGTCGTCCTCGACCTTGACCCAGCCCGTGGCGATGGCACTGAAAATCAGCGCAAATATGTATAACAGGAAGAACAGGTTGCGTTTATCAACGATAAACGAAGCCAGCTTTTCCATCCCGCCGCCTTTTGGCTTTTCGTTCTCCAAGAGTATACAGCCTCGCTTTCCCATTTTATATATAAAAAGGATACATCATTATTATACGAAATGCAAGGCCCATGCAACACGGTCAAATTCAGAGGAATGTACAAAGAAACGAAGAAGTTTTTGTTAAGGTATACAAAACAAAAACACCGTGCGGTGTTAAACCACACGGTGTTGAAAGCTATTTGGTAAGCTAAATTACTTCAGCTCGACCTTAGCGCCGACCTCGGCCAGCTTCTTCTGGATGTCCTCGGCGTCAGCCTTGGAAGCCTGCTCCTTCAGCTTGGCGTTCGGGGTCTCAACCAGCTTCTTGGCCTCCATCAGGGAAGCGCCGGTCAGCTCCTTAACGGTCTTGATGACCTGCATCTTGTTAGCGCCAACGTCAGCCAGGATGACGTCAAACTCGGTCTTCTCCTCCTCAGCGGGAGCAGCAGCGCCGGCGGCAGCGGGAGCGGCAGCAGCAACAGCAGAAACGCCGAACTCCTCGCAGATGGTGTCAACGAGCTCTTTCAGCTCCAGAACAGTCATAGTCTTGACAGACTCGACAATGGCAGTGATCTTCTCAGAAGCCATGGTAGTTACCTCCATAAATTTTATAGTTTTAAGCGGCGCGGTTTGTATTCAAGGAGCGCTACGCCGGTGCGCTCAACCTGCTAAACCTAAACTTAGGCAGCAGTCTCGTCCTGCTTGTCGACGATACCCTGCAGGGCAACAGCCAGACCGCCAACGATACCGTTGAGGGAGCCAGCCAGCATGGAGAGCAGGCCTTCGCGGTTGGGCATGGTAGACAGGCTCTTGATACCTGCAGCGTCCATGACCTGACCATCGCAGAAGCCGCCCTTGACGACGAAGCGCTTGGACTTGTCGGCGTCAGCAAACTTGCACAGGATGCGAGCAGCAGCAGCCGGATCCTCCGGAGACAGAGCGATAGCCGTGTCACCCTTGAAGTACTCGGTCAGACCCTCGTACTGGGTGCCCTTGACGGCCAGGCGCAGCATGGTGTTCTTGACGACCATGTAGTGCACGCCAGCCTCACGCAGCTCCTTACGCAGCTTGGTGTCATCAGCAACGCTGATGCCGTTGTAAGCAACGACAACACCTGCCAGAGAGCCTGCGATCTTCTCGTTCAGATCAGCAACAAGAGCCTTCTTAGCTTCCAGAATCTTTGCACTGGGCATTTGAAATTCACCTCATTCCACTTACAGATTGGTTTCGGTAAGCGGCTTTTTATGTGATATACAGAAAAAAGCCCCTTCCCGTCGCCGGGAAAGGGCTTGAAAGCATTGCAATCAAACGCACGTTTCTCGGCAGGTGGGTAAAACCCGTTATGCCTTGCGGCACCTGCTGTCTCAAAAACAGCTTAATTAGTATAGCACGCGAACGTGCGTTTGTCAAGCGTTTTCAGCTCAAAGCTGAAAAACTTATACGCCGTACTTGTTGGTAGCAACGCGGACGCCGGGGCCCATGGTGGTGGCGATGGTAGCGCTCTTGAAGTACTGGCCCTTGGCAGCGGCGGGCTTAGCCTTGGCGATGGCATCCAGGACGGTGTCCAGGTTGGTCATCAGCTTCTCGGCGCCGAAAGAGGCCTTGCCGATGGGCACATGGATGATGTTCTGCTTGTCCAGACGGTACTCGATCTTACCGGCCTTAGCGTCGGTAACAGCCTTGCCGACGTCGGGGGTAACAGTGCCGGCCTTCGGGTTGGGCATCAGACCACGGGGGCCCAGGACCTTACCGAGACGGCCAACGCGGCCCATCATGTCGGGGGTGGTGACCAGAACGTCGAAGTCCAGGTAGCCGCCGGCGATCTTGGCGATCAGATCGTCATCACCGACCTCCTGCGCACCGGCAGCCTCAGCGGCCTTGGCGGCTTCGCCCTTGGCGATGGCGATAACGCGGACGTTCTTACCGGTGCCGTTGGGCAGGACAACAGCGCCGCGGACCTGCTGGTCGGCGTGACGGCTGTCAACGCCCAGGCGGACGTGCAGCTCAACGGTCTCGTCGAACTTGGCAGAAGCGGTCTTGCAAGCCAGCTCCAGAGCCTCGTTCATTTCATACAGCTTAGAAAAATCGATCTGCTTCGCAGCATCGACATAGTGCTTGCCATGTTTCATTGTATATCCTCCTATGTGGTCATGCGGGCAGTTTTATGCCCTCCCACTGTTGTTGTCTCAGCCCTCGACGGTGACGCCCATGGAGCGGCAGGTGCCACGGACCATGCTGCATGCAGCTTCCAGAGAAGCAGCGTTCAGGTCGGGCATCTTGGTCTTCGCGATCTCTTCCACCTGAGCAGCGGTCAGAGAAGCAACCTTTTCCTTGTTGGGCTTGCCGGAAGCGGTGTTGATGCCAGCGGCCTTCTTGATCAGAACGGCTGCCGGAGGAGTCTTGGTGATGAAGCTGAAGGAGCGGTCAGCGTAAACGGTGATGACGACGGGGATGACATAACCCATCTGGTTCTTGGTACGCTCGTTGAACTCCTTGGTGAAGGCCATGATGTTGACGCCCTTCTGACCCAGAGCAGGGCCAACAGGGGGAGCCGGAGTCGCCTTGCCGGCCTCGATCTGCAGCTTAATGTAGCCAGTAACTTTCTGTGCCATGATAAATGCACCTCCAAAAATCTGTGGTGAGTTGCGGCGCCGTGTAGGCGCCTCCCACGAGCATGTGCGCGGTGCACACGCTCTATAAGAACCGCACTGCGGTCTTACCTTGGTAAACGGATGCCGGTTGGTTACGGCAGCTCGACCTGCGCGATGTCCACCTCAGCGGGCGTCTCGCGGCCAAACATGTTGACCTTGAGCTTGACTTTGAAGCTCTCGGTGTCGATGCCCTCCACAAGGCCCATAAAGCCTTCCAGGGGGCCGGCAGTGATCTGCACGGTGTCGCCGACTTTGAAATCGACGGTCAGCGGAGCTGCCTTCTCGACGCCCATCTTCTCGACCTCCTCAGCGGAGAGCGGGACGGGCTTGGATGCGGGGCCGACGAAACCGGTGCAGCCGCGCGTGTTGCGCACCACATACCAGGTATCGTCGTTCATGACCATCTTGACCAGAACGTAACCGGGGAACAGCTTGTGCTCCACCATACGCTCCTTGCCGTCCTTGATCTCAGGGACCATCTCGGTGGGGACCTTGATGTCACAGATCAGGTCTTGCAGACGGCGGTTCTCGACCATGGTCTGCAGGTCCGTTGCAACCTTATTCTCGTAACCGGAATAGGTATGGACTACATACCAGAGGGCTTCATTGGACTGATCTTCCATTTTTCAAACCTCCGTTTCAAGATGTTCATGCGCCGATGATCAGGCCCAGGATGCCGCCGAAAATGGCATCCAGCGCGATCATGACAACGGCAGCGATCGCCACGGTGACGAGCACGACGACGGTGTTGGTCTTGGTGTCCTCTTTGGACGGCCACACGACCTTCTTCAGCTCGCTCTTCGTGTCGCGGAAGAACTTCGCAACGCGGTTGCAAAAGCCCTTCACGGCGGCCTTCATTCTGGCCACAAAGCCCGGCTTTTTCTCGGTTTTGTCTGCCATGATGTCGTCCGCCTTTCTTACTTGGTTTCGCGATGAACGGTGTGCTTCTTGCAGAAGCGGCAGTACTTCTTCATCTCAAGACGATCGGGGTTGTTCTTCTTGTTCTTCGTGGTGTTGTAGTTGCGCTGCTTGCACTCGGTGCAGGCCAGAGTGATTTTAACGGTCATTTGTTGACACCTCCATTATAACGGTTGTTTTGAACCTCCCTCGGCTTGCGGGAGCGCCTTCAAAACAGGGCGCACTTAATAACCCCGCAAAAGAGGTGTTATCATTGTATCACGTCTTTTTCCATCCGTCAAGCGGATTTTCTGCGGTTTTTCAACTTTTTTGAAAAATTTTTCTTTTGCTTCTTTCTGGTTCTGCCCGCTTGCATCCCGCGCATAGATATTGTATAATAACAGCGTCTATACCTATATAGAGAAATTCCGGCCTTCCGGCCGTACGATCAGGAGAGATCATGATGCAATCTGAAGAGAAACTCTGTGTCGTCGTGTTGTTCGGCGGCATGTCCAGCGAGCACGAGGTCAGCTGCGTGTCCGCCGGGACCTTCGTTGACAACCTCGACCCCAGCCGCTACGAAGTGCTGACCGTGGGCATCACCAAAGAGGGCCGTTGGCTGTGCACCGAGGCTTCCAGCGCCCAGATGGCCGACGGCAGCTGGGAAGAGCTGCCCGGCAACATGCCCTGTGTCATCAGCCCGGACCGTGCCGACCACGGCATGATCCTGTTCGCTCCTTCCGGCCAGGTGGAAAAGCTGCACGTGGATGTCGTCATCCCGGCCCTGCACGGCCTGTGGGGCGAGGACGGCACGGTGCAAGGCCTGCTGGAGCTGGCCGGCATCCCCTACGTGGGCTGCGGCGTTCTGGCCAGCGCCGTCTGCATGGATAAGGCGGTAGCCAACGCCCTGTTCGACGCCGCCGGCATCCCCCACACCCGGTGGCTGGCTGCCAACCGCTGGGAGATCGAATCCGACCTCGAAGGCGTCTGCGACGGTGCCATCGCGAAGCTGGGCTGGCCCATCTTCGTCAAGCCCGCCAACGCCGGTTCCAGCGTCGGCATCACCAAGGCCCACGACCGCGCCGAGCTGAAGGACGCCATCCGGCTGGCTCTGGAGAACGACCGCAAGGTCGTCTTTGAGGCCTTCGTGGACGGTCACGAAGTCGAGTGTGCCGTCATCGGCTCCGACCCCGCTGTGGCCACCCGCCCCGGCGAGATCCTGGCCGGTGCCGAGTTCTACACCTACGATGACAAGTACAAGAACGGTGTGAGCCAGGTGGTCATCCCGGCCCGGCTCGACGAGGCCAAGCTCGACGAGGTAAAGACCTACGCCGCCATGGCCTACACGGCCCTGAACTGCGAGGGCCTGGCCCGCTGCGACTTCTTCGTGGAGCATGGCACCAACCGGGTGATGATCAACGAGATCAACACCTTCCCCGGCTTCACCCCCATCAGCATGTACCCCAAGCTCATGGAGCACGAGGGCACCCCTGTGCCCGCCCTGATCGACCACCTGATCGAACTGGCGCTGGAAAGGACGGAAAAGCAGCATGGATAACCGCCCCATCGGCGTATTTGACAGCGGCCTCGGCGGCCTGACTGGCGTGAAGGAGCTGCGCAAGCGGCTCCCCCACGAGAACATCGTCTACTTCGGCGACACCGGCCGTGTGCCCTACGGCAGCCGCAGCCCGGAGACCATCCTGCAGTATGCCCGGCAGGACATCGCGTTCCTGCTGTCCCAGAATGTCAAGTGCATCATGGCTGCCTGCGGCACGGTGTCCAGCACCTACCCCGCCGCCGAGGCGGCGTTGCTGCCCGTGCCCTACCTGGGCGTCGTGGATGCGGCTGCGCGGGAGGCCGCTTTTTCCACCCGCAACCGCCGCATCGGCGTCATCGGCACCGCGGCCACCATTCGCTCCCGCAGCTATGAGACCCTGCTGCGCAAACTGGTGCCGGGCGTGGAGATCACGGCCCGCCCCTGCCCGCTCTTTGTGCCGCTGGTGGAGGCCGGTTACGTGGACCACAGCGCGGAAGACAAGCAGGAAGTGACCCGGCTCGTCATCGCCCAGTACCTGACCGAGGTGCGGGATGCCGGGGTGGACACCCTCATTCTGGGCTGCACCCACTATCCCCTCATCAAGACCATGATCGGCGAATTCATGGGCCGGGACGTCGTGCTGGTGGACCCGGCCAAGACCGCCGCCCACCATCTGGAACGCACTCTCAGCGAGCGCGGCCTGCGGGCCAACCACCCCGCCGGGCAGGCGCATTTCTACGTCAGCGACACGCCGGACAGTTTTTCGCAGACGGCAGACCTCTTCCTCGGCGAGTACAAGGGAGGGCCGGTGGAGCAGATCGCCATCGACAAATACTAAAGCGAAGGACAAACGAACGTGAAGGAAGATTTCATCATCCGCATCAAGAGCCGCTCGGAGCAGTTCGAGCACACCCAGCCCGTCCGGGTGGACGAGGATGACCGCATCGAACTGATGACCTACGGCAGCTTCGTGAAAAAGGGCGACACCTACTATATCACTTATAAAGAGACCGAGACCATCGGCTTTGCCGGCTGTACCACCACCATCAAGATCGCAGCCGACGGCAGCCGGGTGGGCCTGCTCCGGTTCGGCCCGGCCAACGCCCAGCTCATCATCGAGCGGGACCGCCGGAGCATCTGCCACTATGAGACCGAGGTCGGCTCCCTGACGCTGGGCGTGACCGGCGACGGCATCGAGTGCAGCCTGACCGAAACGGGCGGCACGGCCCGATTCAGCTATCTGCTGGACGCCGACGACCCCATCTCCATCATCAACCGCAACACGCTGGAAATTTCCGTGCAAAAGCCAAATTAAAGCGGTTCACCCTCTCCGTCCGTGCTTTCGAGTGCAAAGTTTCTCTCGTTTGCTAAAAGCGCTCCCCCCCTTTGGGAGAGCTGGACGCGAAGCGGCCTGAGAGGGTCAGCCCGTGAAAGGATAAAACAATGACTGAATTCGAAAAGACCTACCAGAACTACAACCCCCGCTCGGCTGCTCTGAGCGAGGCCCGCGCTCTGCTGACCGCTGCGGCCAAGGCCGCCATGGCCGACGGCACTCTGCCCGAAGCCGAGCTGCCCGCTTTCATCGTGGAGATCCCCGCTGACACCAAGAACGGTGACATCGCCTCCAACCTGGCCATGGCCGGTGCCCGCACCTGGCGCAAGGCTCCCAAGATGATCGCCGACGCCCTCATCGCCCACCTGCCCTCCATCGAGGGCGGCGTCTTCGCCAAGGTGGAAGTGGCCGGCCCCGGCTTCATCAACCTGTTCCTGGCTCCGGCCTTCTGGGCCAGCGTCGTGCTGGGCGCAGCCGCCAACAAGGACTACGGCCGCACCGACTACGGCAAGGGTGCCAAGTACAACGTGGAGTTCGTCTCTGCCAACCCCACCGGCCCCATGCACATGGGCAACGCCCGCGGCGGCGCTCTGGGCG
>OIBG01000158.1_pt1 | contig 16993 bp, 9 predicted proteins | sample 1581011 | NCBI WGS metagenome assembly OIBG01 (sample SAMEA3882533, study PRJEB24775) | human gut metagenome | biome: human-associated habitat; feature: intestine environment; material: feces | place: Netherlands | collected 2009/2010 | reverse complement strand
TGTCGCTGCCGTTGGCCAGCATGGTATCCACGTTGACAGGCAGGGTAAAGCTGTTGCTGCCGCTGCGCTGAACCTGCTTGTCCAGATTTACGTCGTCCTTCAGCGCAATTTGCTCCTGACCGGTCACATTGCCGTCCGCGCCCGTCAACAGGCCGTAGAGCTTGATGCTGTAGGTCGGCGTTTTCGCGTCCATGTCCTCTTGCGTCCAGTTGAACGTATAGGTCAGCTGATTGTTGTTATCCACTACGCCGTCCTCAATGGTTTCCGCCAGCGTCGGGGCTTTCAGAACATTCAGGTTCAGCTGCTTGAAGATGATCTGCGGGGTCGTTACCGTGGCCTGTATAGCCCATTCCTTGTCATCGGTGTTAACGGTGCGGCTCACGTCGGAGAAGCAGAGCGGCGTCAGATGGGCATAGGTATAGCTGTGCTCGCCCGTGCGGACGATCTCATAGCCGTTCTTCCACCAGATTTCTTTGTTGGTGTCGTTTGTCTCGTTCGCATGGCTGGCGATGGCTGTGGACACTTCCTCCTCCGTGGCATCCCAGCGATACTTCATGTCGCCCTTGCCGCTGGTGACGGGCACCGCGACAACGAGGAAGTCGGTGTAGTTCGTCATGGCATCCGACGGCAGGCTGTTCAGGTTGAAGGTGACGGGAGACTCTGTCACAATGCTTTCCCGCGCGGCCAGCGTGATGTACTGGCCGTTCAAAGATACGCCGTTGACTTCGTCATTACCCAGATATTTTGCCAGCAGCATGACACGGTAGGTCGGGCTGCCGTGCTCGCTGCTGTCGCTCTTGACCTTCGGGGTAAAGCTGAACTTCACGGTTGCTTCAAAGCTCTCCGCTGTCTGGCCAGTGTAGGTCACAAACTCCGTGTTGCCGTCCTGTTTCAGCGTGCCAAGCGGCAGACCGTCCTCGTCCTTGCCGTTAGGGCCGTTGTGGTCACGCCACTGGGACGGGAGATAGGTCTCTGACTTGTACTGGGCCGAGCGCAGATACTTTGTACTGCTGCTGTTGTCCGGGGTTGCCAACGCCGTAAGCGTCAAAGTGCGTTCCAAATTTTGGGTCAGGCGGATGTACTGCTTGCCATTCCGTCTGCTGAAATAATAAGGATGCTTTCCATCGGTCAGCTTGACGGTCCAAGCCTCGTCTGTCGGGTATTCGGCGTAGTTTTTCAGCACCGCGACAACTTCATACTTGAATTCTCTCGATTTTTCATCCGGCGTCTGGCACTGATTCCAGTCAAAGCCGCCGTTCTCGCGTTTGACCAGCCGGAACTCAATCTCCGGTGTAGGCAGGGCGTGCATAAAGGTCTGCACGGCGCTGGTCCGGGAGTTGTCTACCTGCGTCGGGTCGTCGTTGGTGTTGTAGGGCGTTACACGCACGACGAAGTAACCCGTCCACGCTTTATCTGCCACAAAGGTATAGCTGCGCTGGTAGACGTCAGCTTTCAGATAGGGAACTGCATCCGGTTCGACAGTACCCGCATCGTTGCAGGGCAGAATTTCAACACGGTAGTAAGCGGCGGGGCTGGCATTCTTGTCGCTGTCGCTCGGCTCGGCCCACGTCACTTCATAACGGCCATAGACGTTGTTGTCCGCGTCCTGCACCTGGCTGGCCTTGACGTTGATTTCTCCCGGCTGGGCGGGCTTGGTGCTGTCCAGCATGTACTTATAGTAGTTCTGGATGACCTCGTCGGTGATGTCGGTAATATCAACGTCCGATTTCGTACTGTTCGCAGCTTCGCCAAATTGCAGCATCACAGTCGCTCTCTGGTTGCCGGGATTGGTATCACTACCCGCGCCGGTGTCATCGAAAATGTAGGCTTTCTTACCGTCGGTCTTGATATAGGCAGAGTTTGCTGCGGCATTCCAATCCGTAGAAGTAATGCCTCGCATCCACCACAGACTGTACGCTGCGCCGTTCCCACCCTCTGCCAAAGTGGGCAGGAACGCAATATAAGGATTGGTTGCTTTATCAGTGACGTTATAGCCTATGTACAGACGGTGTGCTTTTACTTTTCCCGAGGACGAGTTCCAATCTGTCTCGTTGTAGGCCTTGTCACTTCCTTGCTTATCCGCTTTCTCCCAGTTACCTGTTGTACTGTTCGGTTTTTCTGTGGTCAGTTTACGGGAATCTTTCTTAAAGAAGCTCTTGCCTGCATCGCCGGAATCTTCAATATAATAGTTGCCGTAGCCGGTGACATTCTCGTAACTCTGGCGCAAATAGGCAATAGGATACCAACCTGTACCAACCGTGGCAAAGCAGTTTGTGACATTGGTTGCTTCTTGCGACCCAGAGCCATTACCGCGGCTGCCGACAATGCCGATTTTTCTGCTACACGTAAAGTCTGTATTAAGGTTTCGGCAGCGGTCAATATTTACCGTAACATTATCAATGTTCCCCTTGTTGTACGGGCCGATCCATGCCAGAATGCCGACTGCCTGCGACGCTGCCTTGATTGCGCCGCTATTGACGCAGTCGATGATGTTCAGCGTCATAATATCGGTGGGCTTCTTCATCTCGATTTTACCGATAATGCCCGCGCAGTCATTTGCGCCGTTTGATTTATACCAAATCTGACCGTAGTTGCGGCAGGAAAGCACATTTGTGGTGCCGCCGGAAATAGGCTGGTCAATAAAGCCGACAATACCGCCGACTGCACCGTAACCGCTGTTTTTGTCGTTCGTGTTTGTTGTGATTTTGCCAAAATTGAAGCATTTCTGCACGGTTCCGCCGTAGTCCAGCCAATAGGCGATCACGCCGCCCACATTGGCCGAGCGGCTGTTGAACACACTGCCGCAGTTGACTACCTTGCTGACAGACCACCGGTCATCGCTGCGGTTCTGCTGCTGGCCAATGACACCGCCCACATGGACAACAACACGATTTTCGCTCTTGTAAATGTTGTCATCGTCTGTATCATCCTTGTTCTTAGGCCCATCAAACACGCGCGTAAACCGGCGCACAGCGGCACAGTTTACCACAGTGTCCAGCACGCTTTTGTCTGTGACGTTGGATTCGTTCTGGCCGACAATACCGCCGACGGTGGATGCCGTTGTCGCATTGTCAGAATAGACAAACCACTGGCCGGTGGCGGAAGTGTCGATTGTACCGCGGAGAGAGTTAAAGCCTGCCAGACCGCCCAGATAACCGGCGGCACGGACGGTCTCGCTGTTGTTGCTGCCGCGCAGGGCGACAAGCAGATCATTGGCGGCAAGACCGCTTTGGTTATAGACATTCCTATAGCCGCAGCCTTCTTTGGACACAGTGTCAACACCCATGAGATTTGCGTAGGTCTTGCCTGTGGTCAGCTCTGCCGCCATGCTGTTGATGCCGGCATTAGCATCTTCCGCACCCAGCCATTTTTCAACCTGTGCAACAAGGGCGGGTGTTGCTTTTTCGTCGCTGACCAGCGCTTTTTTGCTGCCGCTGCCCTTGATAGTGCCGTTGTTGGAGCCCGCGACGCCGCCCACAAAGCCGTAACGCGCCGTGATGATGCTGCCCGCGCCGTTGCTGCGCTCGGTGGCGACATAGCTGTTGGCGATTTCGGCATTGTTGCGGCCCGCAATGCCGCCCACATGGCTGGCACTGGCGAGCTTTTCGTCTGCGGTCTGGGTCGTGGTGATGTTGCTGATACCGCTGACCTGCAGTTTGATGTATTTGACCTCACAGCCGGTGATTGTGCTGTTGTTCAGACCGGCAATGCCGCCCACCGTGCTGCCGGTGCTGCGTGCACCGACGGAGACAAGGCCGCCCGTGTCCGCGTTGCCGCCCATCGTGCCGGAATAGGTACACTGCTTCAGGGTACCGTCGTTCTGGCCTGCGACGCCGCCCAAATTTGTATATTTATCAAGATTTTGTGTAAGGTCCAGCAGAACGTCGGTGCTGCTGACCGTGCCGTCCTCCGTGGTGCGGCCCACCGCGCCGCCCAGCGTGACGGTGTTGGTGCCCGCGCGCAGACCGGCGTCCAGCGCCAGCGCGCCGTTTTCGACCTGACAGCCGGTGATGGTGCCCTCGTTCATGCCCGCAAGGCCGCCGCACGTTGGCGTTTGCCGCCAGCCTGACGTTGCGGATGGTCGCGTCCTTGCCGTTGTACGCCGCAATGGCACCGATGCTCTCCGATGTGCCGGTGATCGTGCAGTTGCTTACGCTGCTGTTGCTTTCCAGCCCGCTGCCTTGGCCGATGATGCCGAAGTTCGTGGCCGTGACGCCGCCCGCCGTGCCGTTGGCCGCGGTGACGGCGGCCTTGACCTGCACATTCTCAATCAGCGCGTCTTTATTATTATTGCCCGCGATGCCGCCCGCCTCGCCGTTGGTGGCGTAAACCTGATTCTTGGCATGGACGCAGGCGCTGATTTTGCCGCCCGCGGCGTTCTCGCCCGCAATACCGCCCGCATATTTTGTGCTGGCGCGCACCGAGGCACGGTTCTCCACGCGGGTGATTTCGGCACGGTTCGTACCGGCCACGCCGCCCGCGTAGTTGGCGGCAGTGACGCTGCCCAGGACCGCGCCGTTGGCGTTGTCAGCGCTGTAAATGCTGCCCTTATCCGTATTGATACCGGCCACGCCGCCCGCATAGTCGGTTGCGGTGACACTGCTTTGCAGCTGGCCGGACAGCGAAATGCTGCCGACATTGGCACCGGCCACGCCGCCCGCGTATTGGTTGGCCTCCACCGTGCCAGTGCTGTTGTTCTCTGTGCAGATGATGAGGCCCTTGCTTGCCGCAGCGTTGCCGCCCAGGTTGACGCCCGCAATGCCGCCGACATAGCTGTCGCCGCGCACAGCGCAGTCTTTAACCAGGTAGGCAGACTGAATAAGACCGCCGTTGACGCCCGCAACGCCGCCCAGATAGGTATAGCCGGTTTCACGGTTGCCGAGGGACGCCGCCATGCTGCCGCCGGTGATCGTGCCCTCGTTCCAGCCCGCAAAGCCGCCCGCGGCGCACTTGTGAGCCACTGTGCCGTAGTTTGTGCAGTTTTCCAGCGTTGTGTTGGGCGTGGCATAGCCGATGATACCGCCCGCCAGTGCGCCGCGCGCGTTGTCGAAATTATAGCGGCCATCAGCCAGTTCGCTCAACAAAACGCCGCCTTTAAACGCGCCGTTGTTGGACGGGTTCAGGCCGCCGACGGACAGGGCGTTCTGCGTTGCGCCGTTGGCTGCATTTCGAATCGTCAGCTTCGTTTTAGCGTCGTTTGCGCCGACGATGCCGCCGACGTAGATGTCGGCCTGCAGGTTGAGCATGTTCTGGAAGTTGGCAAGGGTGACCTCGCCGACCGCCGTATTCGCGTCGGTGCTGTCGGTCAGCACGCCGGTGTTCTGGTCAATCTTCGGCAGCAGCGCCGCCAGCGTGACCTTTGCGGGCTTGTCCGCCAGCAGACGGTTGTAGCCGATGATGCCGCCCGTGACGGCGTCGGCCTCGACGCGGCCCGAGGCCACATCGGTTATAAACGCGCCGTCGCCCGTCACGGTGAATCTGCCCACCGGCAGGTTGGCGCCGATGACGCCCCCGCCACGCGGCTGACCTTCACAGTGGCGGAGGGCAGCGTGGAGGCGCAGTTCAGGCCGATCATGCCGCCGATAGCCTTGCCCGCCGCCACGATCTGGCCGCTGATGGTCAGGTCCTGGCCGGAGGTGTTGGAGATCGTCGCCTTTTCATCGTTATAGCCGGCCACGCCGCCCACGTAGTTGTTGCCGTACAGGATGGCACCCAGCGTCGGGGTGCCGTTCTCATCCCACGTCACAACACCGTTTTTGCCGTTGCAGCCCGCGATGCCGCCGACGTAGTCGGCGTAGCCGCCCGCGGGGCTGCTCAGCTCCTTTAACAGGTTGATGCGGCGGGTGTCGGTGGCGTTGTCGCCGGACATACGGTTGGCGCAGTTCTGCACGGTGGCTGTGGCTTTCGGGTCTTGACTGCCGCCCCAGTCGGCATCATTGACGCCGACGATGCCGCCGACGTAGGCCGCGTTCTTTCCAAAGGCCGCGACCAGACCCGTATTGGTCATGCCGCTGATTTTGCTGTTGCCGCCGTTGACCGACACGATGCCGCCGACGTAGCGGTTGCCAAAGACGTCACTGCTGTTCGTATCGTTCTTTTGTATGCCGCTGCCGGTAAAGCCACCGGCCAGACCGCCCACAAACCGGCTGCCGAGCACGTAGCCCTTGCCGGTCTTGCAGCCGTTCAGCACAATTTCCTTGCCGTAGCCGACAAGGCCGCCGACGAAATCACCTTTGAGAGGGCTGGCGTCGGTCAATGTGCCGGTTTTTTTGTCGAAGCCCGCCTCGACCTGCTCCTTGAGCTGGGTCTCGGTCAGGTCGCTGCGGGTCACACTTTCGCAGCCTTGCAGGGTCACGCCCCTGCCGTAGCCCGCAATGCCGCCGAAGAACTGCCCCAGCACCAGGCTGCGCGCATCGCCCGCGGTATCGCCCTTATAGTTGGCGCCCGCGCTGACCGTGCCGTTGTTCCTCAGGCCCGTCAGGCTCTGGGACACGCTGGTGTCCGTCGTAAACAGGTTGCCGACGATGCCGCCCGTAAAGCCGTTGCCGGTCACAAAGCCGTTGTTGACGATGTTCGTCTTGTCCGTCGTCTGCATCTTCGCAGCGTCCACCGTGCCGAACACGCCGCCCACGCCGACGCTGCGCCAGAGGGAGTTCTTTTCACCCGGCTCAGCCGCCGCGGCAGCGTAGCGGGCCTTCTCGGCCTTCTGGTCTGCCGCTGTGTTTGTAACGGTTTGCGTGTCCTTGTCCACAAGCAGACCCGCTACCGTCACGTCCGACGCAACGGTCAGGTCCTGCATGACGGACTCGGCTTTGGGTATGGCAACGCCGACGAGACCGCCAATGCCGCGCGGCTCGTCTGTATAATAGGTATAGCTTTTGCTGCCAGCGTCCAGCGTCCGCGCATTGCGCTCCGTTGCGGTGGTAGTGTTGTTAAACGCCAGCGCCGCGGCCACCAGCGCACTGGTCGAGGAGTTCGTGCCGCGGGTCAGGGCGCAGTTTTCCAGCGTGCCGGTGTTGACGCCGCAGAGTGCGCCGACAGCACGCACATCGCGCCAGTTCTCGTCGTCCTTCGCCAGCGCCGTGACGAATTTGGTTGCGGTCAGCTTGAGCTGGTTTTCGTTCGGCAGCGCACCTGCGGCGACGGTCTCGGTCTTGACGTTGACCTGAATGTCCGGGTCGCGCAGTGTGATGTAAGAAATTTTGCCCTTGTTCTCGCCGATAAGGCCGACATAGTGGTCGGCCAGCACGTCCTGCTCTGCCCTGCCGGTTTTTGCAACGGACTTGCTGCTCAATTGCAGATTGAGGATGGGCACACGGGTCGTCTTGGTTGTAAGGACCGTTGTTTTGCTCGTAAGTTCGATTTTTTCGCCCAGCTCCGGGATCGTCGGCCAGGCGACAGGGTCATTGAGGGACGGCACCTTGGCCGCAGGCCATGCGCCCGCGGCGCAGTAGACCGTGACGCCGCCGCCCGTCCAGTTCAGGCCGGTGCTGTTGCTGGCCTGGGGGGTCAGCGTGTAGGTGCCCTTGTCGGTGATGTCCCAGTCGGCAGACCAGCGCAGGTTGTACAGATGGCGGAAATATTTCAGGTCGGCCTCTTTCGCCGTGCCGCCCTTGGCCAGCAGGGTGTTTTCCTCGTTCGTCGTTTCCTCTTTGCTGGCTGTGTAGGTGTCGCTGTAGTTTTCCCGCGGCTCGGCGCGCATGGCAATGTAGATGTCCTTCGGGTCGTTCAGCAGGCGGGTGATGCTGTACAGGCTCGTGGCGGCAACGTCAGCGCTGTTCTCACACGCGCGCAGCAGCGCCGCGTCCGCCATGGCGTCCAGCGTCAACACAAAGCTGCCCTTGTTGTAGCTTAACGGGAAGTAGAGTTTCTTCTCCTCGGTGCCGGTCTGCTGGCCTTCATCGTCGTATTGGTAGATAACAACAGGCATCTCTGTGATGACCTGCTTGTTATCATCCGCCGCACCCGCGGTGTCGCGCTTGATCGTGATGGCAAACAGCGGCTTCGTCTTGCCGGTATCCTTGGCATCGTAGGCCGTGGCCGTGTAGGAGGTGTCCAGATCGCCGAGGCTGGAGTTGCCGCTCCAGCTCAGGGTCAGCGTCTCGCCGTTCGTCAGGCGGGGATTCTTGACCTTCAGCTTCGTCTGCACCAGCTGCACAACGTTGACGCGGTCCTCGGCAGAGTAGTAGCCGACAAGGGTGTCATTGCGGCGGTGGTCATAGCTGCGGTCATAAATATTCGTAGCACCGTCCTGATTGAAGCGGAGTTTATCGGATTTGGTATCGTAAAAGACCGAGTAGACCTGCCCGCTCTGCACGTCGATTTCGACACAGATCGAGGCATTCAGCAGCGAGGCGTCGTAGATGTAATCGCCCAGCAGCCGCTCCACCAGCGCGTTATGGTTGCCCGTGGCAGCGCCCGTGCGGTCATAGTAGAGCGCGGCCACGTTCTGGTTCAGTTCGGTCTTGGTGCGGCTCACAAGGGTATTGCCGTCCGCGTCGGTCACGGTGACGTCGTTCTGGAAGTGGTCGCCCGTGTCGCCCTCCTCCATGACCTGCCGGCGGAACGCATCCAGCTCCCCCGCCGTCTCCATCCGGGTCAGGGAGATCTGCGCCGTCTGGAACAGCGTGCGGGCGTTGGCCTCGTTCTTTTCAAACCGGGCCAGCCGCGTGTAGGCGATCAGCCCGCCGCCGACCAGCGCAGCCAGAATGGCCGTGATAGCCAGAACGACCATCAGCTCCACCAGCGTAAAGCCTTTCTTATTGTTTTTTATATTTTTATTGTACTGCACCATAGATGCTCCCGTCGTTTCTCCGGTGAAAGGTTACAATTAGACACAATATCAGATTATATATATTGGCATTATACTCGGAATGTGACGTTTTCGCAAGAAACTCCGCGAGATTTCAGCAAATTTACACCAAATATAGTGGGTCAGCGGCAGCTTGTGCACGATTTCGCCATAATTTCCGTTATCTTTGAACAAAAAGCAGAGTTTTTTTCGCGAAATTCCTTGCAAATACAGGCCCGGCACGGTATACTAAATAGCGTGTTATTATATGGTAGAGGATGTGTAACAATGCTGGCAGCACGACTGGGCGCATGGCTGCGCCATACCGGGGAACGCTGGGCCAAAGCTGCGTTTGCGGAAAAGCTCGCCGTACTGCTGGCGCTGGGCGCTGTCCTGTATACTATTGTGACCGGCGCGGCGGAGCTGCGCTATCAGGCCCGTGCGCGGGAGGCCCTGGCACAGGTCAAGGCTGCGCGTCTGGCGGCCAGTGCCGTGTCTGCCCAGTGCTACTCCGCCGGGCAGACGTTCGCCGACCAGACAAGCGCGGACGGCTTTGCGGACGGCATCGCCGAGGAAATCCGCACGCTGGGCTCACTGCCCGGCACGGTGACGCTTTTGCAGATCGACCCGAACGGCTACACCGTGCAGCGGCTCCTGTATCAGGAGAACGGCATGTACGCCATCTATGATGCCGACGACGGTTACCGCGTTTTCCGCGCGGAGGACCGGCTGCAATACGGCGCGGGGGTGGGCCATGCTGCTGCTTGAGCTTCTGTTGGGACTCATTCGTTTTCTGCTGGGCGCGGCGCTGTTCAGCTTTATGAACGTCGTCGCGTGGCGGCTGCCGCGGGGCATGGACCCGCTGAAGGGCCGCAGCGTATGCCCGCAGTGCGGCCACACGCTGGGTGCGCCGGACTTAGTGCCTGTGTTCAGCTGGTTATTCTTGCGCGGGCGGTGCCGCCACTGCGGTGCGCACATTCCGGCGCGGTATCTGCTGGTGGAACTTCTGGGCGGCGTGCTGGCGCTGGGCTGCACTTGGCGGTACGGCGCTGCCTACGCCCTGCCGGGCGGGCTGTTCGGCATGAGCTGGGCCGCGCTGCTGGCGCTGGCGGTCTGCGGGATCTTGCTGAGCGTTTCGCTCATTGATGCCGAGACGCAGACCATCCCGGACCGGCTGAATCTGGCGCTGGCAGTCTTCGGCGCGGTGAGCGTGCTGCTCTCCCCTGCCGACTGGCTGCCGCACGTCATCGGTGCGCTCTGTGTCAGTGTGCCGATGTTTCTGCTCTGCCTTGTCATCGACGGCGCGTTCGGCGGCGGCGACATCAAGCTGATGGCAGCCGCCGGGCTGTTCCTGGGCTGGCAGAATACGCTGCTGGCGATGTTTTTCGGCATTGTTTTTGGCGGTATGTACGGCATATACCTGCTGGCCGCCAAAAAGGCAGGGAAGAAGGACCACTTCGCCTTCGGCCCGTTTCTGTGTGCGGGCATCGTGATTGCGATGCTGTTTGGCGGGCCCGTTTTGGAATGGTACTGCGCGTTTTTGTGATACTCCTTGCCTCCCTCTGCGAGGGGGCCAAGGGAATCAGCCTTTCATCTATTTCTTTCGGAGGAATCTCCCTCATGCCACGTTTTCGTTATACTGCCACCAATGAGAAGGGCAAGACCGTCCGCGGACTGCTTGAGGCCCCCAGCGAGGAGGCACTCTACGCCAAGCTGCGCAATGACGGCCTGTACATGACCGACGCGCAGGAGGCCCAGAAGGCCCTCGCGACGTTCCGCCCGCTGAAAACCGCCGTGCTGGCGGATTTCTGCCGCAACCTGGGCACCCTGCTGACTGCCGGTGTGCCGCTGGTGCGTGCGTTCCGCATCATGGCGGACGAGCGCACCATCGACGCCCGCCAGAAGGCCCTGTACGAGGCCATCCTGAGCGAGCTGCGCAAGGGCGTGCCGCTGTCCGATGCGATGGAGTCCTGCGCACCCGCGTTCCCCACCCTGCTGCTGGCCATGATCCGCAGCGCCGAGGGCACCGGCAGCATCGACCACGCCTGCGCCCGCATGGCGACCTACTATGAGCGCGAGCACAAGATGAACCAGCAGGTCGGCAACAGTATGATGTACCCCATTATCCTGTCCGTGCTGATCGTCGGCGTTATTGCGATTTTGATGACCTTTGTTCTGCCGCAGTTCAAACCGATGTTTGACCAGATGGAGACTCTGCCGTTCCTGACCCAGCTGCTGTTTGACGTCAGCGACTTTGTCGGTGCCAACTGGCCGGTGCTGCTCGTCGTGGCGGCGCTCATCGTCTTTGGCGGCAAACTCCTGCTGGCGCAGCCGAAGGTCCGCCGCCAGTGGGACCGCTTCATCCTGCACGCGCCGGTGGTCGGCGTGCTGAACCGCAAGATCTGCACGGCACGCTTTGCCAGCACGCTGTCCAACCTGTACGGCAGCGGCGTGCCCATCATCACGACCCTGGCCGCGGCACGCGACGCCATCGGCAACCGCTGGATCGAGAGCCAGTTTGGTGACGCGCTGGACAGCATCCGCGCAGGCCACAGCCTGTCGGAGGCGATTGCGGGCATCGACGGTTTTGAAGTGAAGCTCTCCTCCTCCGTCGCTGTCGGCGAGGAGACCGGCAAGCTGGACAACCTGCTGGCGACCATCAGCGAGACGCTCGACTATGAGGCCGAGATGGCGACCAAGCGCCTTGTCACGCTGCTGGAGCCCGTTATGATCGTTGTTATGGGTCTTGTGGTCGGCGGCGTCGTGGCCGCGGTCATCGTGCCCATCTACCAGTCCTACGGCACCATCGGCGCGTCGAGCGGCGCGATTTAAAGGAACCACCGTCAACCCTGAAAAGGGATTTTCCCGGCAGCTTCTCTCCCTCCGGCCCTTCGGGCCACCTCCCTCGCAGAGGGAGGCAAGTTTCCTGGCCCCCTCTGCGAGGGGGCTCCCGCCGCAGCGGGTGGGGGAGAGAGCCTCATCACTGCAGCTCCTTTTTCTGTTTATATTTTATCCATTCGGAGGCCCACCATGGCACTTCTTACCTCTTTATATCTGTGCAGCCGCACGGTGTATGCCGCCGTCGGCACGCCCACGGGCAGCGGGGCGCGCGTTGTCGCCGCCGCCCAGACCGAGCTGCCCGAGGGCTGCCTGATCAACGGCGTCATCACAAACGAGGCGGACCTGACCGCCGCGCTCAAAGAGTTTTTCACCGCCAACAAGCTGCCGATGAACCGCGTGGCGCTGATTGCAGGCGGCAGCCAGTTCATGCACCGCATCCTGACGCTGCCCGCCATGAGCGAGAAAAAGCGGATGGCCGTGCTCTCCCATGAGCTTGCCAGCGGCGGTGCCGAGGTCAAGGCTCCGCTGGACGACTACATGCTGCTCTCCCGCGATGCCAAGACCCGCGTGGATACCGTGCTGGCCACCCGCGTGGAGCAGAGCGTCATTGCCGGGTACGACGCGCTGGCCAAGGCCGTCGGCTTCAAGCTGTACAGCATCGACTTAGGGCTGGCCGCGCCGATCAAGGCCGTGCGCACGATCCCCGATTTGCAGCAGAAAACCTTCGTGCTGCTGCAATTTGACGATGACACGATCTCTGCCTGCCTGTTTGTGCAGGGGCAGTACACCTACTCGACCCGCAGCCGCCTGTTCAACCCGCGCGGCTCGGCGGAGTCCGGCACCGAGATCGCGCAGAAGCTCTCGGGCCTGATCCAGTTCCACACGACCAGCAAGAGCGAGCACCGCATTGAGACGGTCTGCTTTGCCGGCTCCACGGCGGACGACCTTGCGGTCTGCCGCCCGGGCTGTGAGGCGCTGGGCCTGCAGGTGGACCGCTTCCCGGATTCACCCACCGTCAAGCTGCCGTCCGGCACCGCGCTGGCCGATGTGCTTTACGCGGCGGGCAACCTGATCGCACGCTGATTTTTACCTGCAAATACTTGCCCCGGGGGCTTATCATTATGGCTATGAAACAGAACAACTTTTATCTGCGCTGGCAGAAGGCCGCCGGTGCGGCCAAGTCGGAGTCCCGCAGCCAGGGCATGCGGACGCTGGTGCCCGGCCTTGCTGTCGTGGCTGTCTCCATGCTGGGCTGGGGTGTGCTGACGCTGCACACCTCAATGCTGAAAAGCCAGCGGGAGGACATCCTGAACTGGTGCAGCGACAATACCGAGCCATACCGCGCCGCAACGCAGGATTCCGAGTCTGCGGCGCAGTTCCGCTCGCTGACCGACTATTCCGACGGAATGACCGAGCTGCTGAACAGCTACCCCGACGTGACCAGCAGTCTGCTGCACCGGGTCGAGGCTGCCGGCGGGTCCGGCATCACGATCCAGTTCACCGACTACAACGCATCGACGGGCGAGCTGCTCTTTAACGCGAACTCCTCCCAGGTCATCGACATTCCGGCCTACATCCGTTCCCTGCAGAACTGCGGGGTGTTTTCCACCGTCAGCTACACCGGCTACAAGGCCGATGACGACGGCTATTCCATCGATCTGCGCTGTGTGCTGGCAGCGCCGCAGCAGTAAAGGAGGGCGCTATGGAAATTGCACCAATGACAAGGCGCGATAAAATTCTGCTGTACGTCGTTCTGATGCTGGCGTTCGTTGTGCTTTTTGTCCGGTTCCTGCTGATTCCGGGCATTGAGAACCACCAGCAGGCCGACGCCGATCTGCGCGAGGCGCAGGACGCCCAGACCTCCATGCAGGATACGATCATGCTGGCCGGCACCTACGCCGCCGAGAAAAACAACAACTGGGGCGAACTGCAGACCGCCAACGCCAGCTACTACAGCCTGCTGAGCAGTGACGAGCTGGACACGCTGGTGACAAGCCTGGAGCTGAACCACAATTTACAGCCCGACTCGCTGACCATCGGCGAGCCCGTGACCCAGAGCCTTACCTATTATACCGCCAGTGAGAACGCCGGACAGAGCGCTGCCCCCAGCGCAGCGGCGTCCGTCTTTGCCGGTGACGACAACAGTGACGACGACAGCATCACCGCTGACACCGCCGACACGACGGCCCAGGGCAACGCCATTTTGCAGCAGATCTTAGCCTCCGACCTCATCCCGGACTATGACCAGCCGGGCTATTACCGCAGCGTGGCGATCAGCTTCTGCTGCACGGGCGAGGACAGTGATTTTCTTTCGATGCTGGACGACATGGCCGCGAACTACCCGTCCGTACAGCTTGTATCCTTCTCCATCGATACCCGCAGCTTCGCCGACACCGACGGCAGCGCCGTGACGGCCACGGCGTTCAATGTATCCCTGAACGTGATCCTCTGTGACAAAGGAGGCGTACAGCCGTGAAAAATATCCGCCTCGGCGACGTTCTGATCGAGTTCGGCTATATCACGCCCGATCAGCTGAACACCGCCCTTGCCTACCAGAAAGAGCACCGCGACCTGCGCGTCGGCCAGGCTTTGCAGGAGCTTGGCTACGTCAATGAGCGTCAGGTCCTGGAGGCACTGGCGCAGCGCCTCCAGCTTACAATGATCGACATCGAGCACACCAACGTCGATGTGACCGCCGTTGAAAAGGTCCCGCAGGAGCTTGCGCAGAAGTACGATATGCTGCCGATTGCGCAGAGTCCGCGCGCGCTGACGATTGCCGCCAACGACCCGCTGAACTACTACGCCCTTGAGGACATCCGCCAGCTGACCGGCCTCGAACCGGAGATCGTGCTGGCCGAGCTGGAGCCGCTGCGCCGCGCCATCCGCTACTATTACGCCGAGGTCAGCGCCCGCAAGGCGGCCCGCACCGCCAACGACAGCGACATGGCCGCCGCCCAGACCGAGGATCTTGCCATCGACATGACTGCCGAGGGCGGCGACCTCGACGCGCCCATCATCCGTCTGCTGAACAGCCTCGTGCAGCGTGCCGTCACGACGACGGCGTCGGATATTCACATCGAGCCGTTCGAGGGCGAGACGAAGGTCCGTATGCGCATCGACGGCGTCATTATTGACTATGTGACGCTGCAGCGTGCTTTGCACCAGCCGCTGATCGCGCGTATCAAAATCATGTCGAACCTTGACATTGCCGAGCACCGCATCCCGCAGGACGGCCACTTCCGCGCGCGCCTCGAGACCGGCCCCGACGTCAACGTCCGTGTTTCGATCCTGCCGACGGTCTTTGGCGAGAAGGCCGTTCTGCGTATTCTGTCCAGCAACACCTACATCAAAAATGCCAGCCATTTCGGCATGAACGACGAGACCTACAAGCGCTTTCTGCCGCTGCTGAACCGCCCGAACGGCATCGTCTACCTGACCGGACCGACAGGCTCCGGCAAAACGACGACGCTGTACATGGTCCTGCAGACGATTGCCGAGCGGCAGGTCAACGTCTCGACGATCGAGGACCCCGTGGAGCGCAACCTGGCCCGCATCAACCAGACGCAGGTCAACAACATTGCCGGCCTGACGTTTGAGAGCGGTCTGCGCGCCCTGCTGCGCCAGGACCCCGACGTCATCATGGTCGGCGAGACGCGCGACGCCGAGACAGCGTCCATCTCGGTGCGTGCGGCCATCACGGGCCACATGGTTTTCTCAACGCTGCACACAAACGACGCACTGTCGTCCATTGTCCGTTTGGAGGATATGGGTGTCGAGCGGTACATGGTCGCAAACTCCGTCGCGGGCCTCGTGGCTCAGCGTCTGATGCGCCGCGTCTGCCCGCACTGCGCCAAGCAGATGCCGGTCACGGCGGAGGAGCGCACCTATTTAGGGCCTGACATCCCGTTTGTCCGCCGCGGCACGGGCTGTACCCAGTGCAACGGCACGGGCTACCGCGGGCGTATCGCCATCCACGAGCTGGTCATCATCAACCGTGAGCTGCGCGAACTGATTTCTGCCGGGGCAACACAGGCGCAGCTGACCGAGGCCGCCCGCCGCAGCCAGGGCATGACGAGCCTGCGCGAGGCCGCCCTGCAGCTCGTCCGCGAGGGCGAAACCACCCCCGAGGAGCTGCTGAAGATCACGTTCTATGAGGAGTGACGGGAGGAGTAACTGCCATGCAGATTCATGAGCTCACCGCGCTGGCGCGGAACAGCAAGGCCAGCGATATTCATATCTCTGAGGGGCTGCCGCTGATGTTCCGCATCGACGGGCATCTGGCAGAGGCACCGGTCCAGCTTTCGGCGGCAGAGACGCGCTCGCTGATTTTGAGCCTGATGGACGAGGCCCACCGCGAGGCCATCACATCGGAGCGCATCGACGCAGACTTTGCGCTTGTCGCGCCCGACGGCACCCGCAGCCGTGTGAACGTCTTTTACCAGCAGGGCAGGGCCGCGGCCACACTGCGCCTGCTGAACGACTCCATCCCGACCTTGGAGGAGCTGGCCATGCCGCCCGTTCTGACAAAGCTGGCCGACGAGCCGCGCGGCCTGATCCTGGTCACCGGCCCCACGGGCAGCGGCAAATCCACCACGCTGGCCGCCATGATCGACCACATCAATAAGACGCGCAGCGACCACATCATCACGATTGAGGACCCCATCGAGTACGTCTATCAGGGCCGCTGCTCGCTGATCCACCAGCGCGAGGTCGGCGCCGATGTGCGCAGCTTTGCTTCGGCGCTGCGCAGCGCCCTGCGTGAGGACCCCGACGTCATCCTCGTCGGCGAGATGCGCGACTATGAGACGATTTCCGCTGCCGTCACGGCTGCCGAGACCGGACACCTTGTCATGAGCACGCTGCACACCATCGGCGCGGCGCAGACGATCGACCGCATCATCGACGTCTGCCCTGCCGGTGCACAGAACCAGATCCGCGGCCAGCTGGCCGCCGTGCTGCGCGGCGTCATCACCCAGCAGCTGCTGCCGCTGGCCGTCGGCAAGGGCCGCTGCGCCGCCACGGAGATTCTGGTGGGCACCGACGCCGTCGCAAACCTGATCCGCGAGGGCAAGTGCTACCAGATTCCGAGCATCCTGCAATCCGGCGCGGCCCTTGGTATGCACAGCCTGAACGCCGACCTGGCCCGCCTTGTCAGCACAGGCCGCATCACCCGCGAGGCCGCCGAGCGCTGCGCCACGAACAAGAGCGACCTGAAAAATTACCTGTAAGCAAAATAAAAAAGGGGTATCTGCCGTTCATGCGACAGATACCCTTCTTTTTTACCGACTCGCAGGTTCACGTTGTCAGCCTTCCCCCTTGGGGGAAGGTGCCCGAGGCCCCGCCCGAGGGCGGATGAGGGGC
>OIBG01000143.1_pt1 | contig 18187 bp, 15 predicted proteins | sample 1581011 | NCBI WGS metagenome assembly OIBG01 (sample SAMEA3882533, study PRJEB24775) | human gut metagenome | biome: human-associated habitat; feature: intestine environment; material: feces | place: Netherlands | collected 2009/2010 | reverse complement strand
CCCCTACGCCGTAGGGGCGGATTCCATATCCGCCCGTGCCCGCTTGCCATACCCGCAAACACGACCCGTGTATAACCCCCTCCACGCCTGCACATACTGTGCGCACGGAGGTGTTTTTATGAGCTATCTTGATTGTGCCCAGTATGACTGCTGCCATAACAAGGCGGGCTGCTGCTGCCTGGACGGTATCAACGTCCGCCATACCGGCCCCGGGGACGCTGTCTGCGGCAGCTACCGCAACAGCGGGGGCTGCGGCAACGTCGCTACCGACAACCAGCCGGCCTCGCCCGAGACCGAGATCCACTGCGACGACAGGGGCTGCCGCCATCTTGAGGGGCGCTGCTGCTGCGCCGACCACGTCAGCATTGACGAGTGCAGCTGCGGCCCCGAATGCGCTACCCGCGCCCCGCGGGAGACCGCCGAATAATTTTATCCCGGAACGGATGCCGTTTTCACAAAGCGGCATCCCTTTTTTATTGCTAAATCATCCGCTTTGTTGTATAATAAGACGATATAGTAGGTCTTGTCCGCCCTTTTGCGGGAAAACGTGGTGCACATGCGGGTCGTCGGGGACGCCGACCCCTACAACGCCGCAAATTTTTGAGCGGTGCGCAGCGCCGCGGTCCACCACATTTATTATTTATTATTTTTTATTTATTATTTAAACGAGGTGTCACTCCATGTCCGAAACTCCTGTTACCGTGCCGTTTGTCTCCTTCCGCCCGATGGAGCGGGAGCTGGATGCCGACCTGCGCGGCGCGTTTGCCCGCGTGCTGGACAACAGCTGGTACATCGGCGGCAGAGAGGACGCCGCCTTTGAAAAGGCTTTTGCCGATTACTGCGGCGTCAGGCACTGCGTCGGCTGCGGCAACGGGCTGGACGCACTGGTGCTCATTTTAAAGGCCATGGGCATCGGCCCCGGGGACGAGGTCATTGCCCCGTCCAACACCTTTATCGCCACGGTGCTGGCCATCAGCTACGCGGGCGCAGCGCCCGTGCTGGTCGAGCCGACGCTCGAAAGCTACAACATCGACCCCGCCCGCATCGAGGCCGCCGTGACCCCGCGCACGAAGGCCATCATGGCCGTGCACCTCTACGGCCAGTGCGCCCCGATGGACGAGATCAACGCTATTGCCCACGCCCACGGCCTCAAGGTCATCGAGGACGCCGCCCAGGCCCACGGCGCGACCTACAAGGGCCGCCGCGCGGGCAGTCTGGGGGACGCCGCCGGGTTCAGCTTCTACCCGGGCAAGAACCTGGGGGCGCTGGGCGACGCGGGCTGCGTGACGACGAACGACGACGCGCTGGCCGAGCGCATCCGTGCGCTGGGCAACTACGGCAGCGACTACAAATACCACCATGTCTACAAGGGTCAGAACTCCCGCCTGGACGAGCTGCAGGCCGCGTTCCTGGCCGCCAAGCTGCCGCACCTCGACGCCATGAACGCCGAGCGCCGCCGCATTGCCGCGCGGTATCTGGCCGAAATGCACAACCCGGCGGTCACGCTGCCCGCCGAGCTGCCCGACTGCACCCATGTCTGGCATATCTTCGCCGTGCGCTGCGCTGACCGCAACGCGCTGGAAAAGCATCTGAACGCCCGCGGCATCGGCACGAACAAGCACTACCCGACGCCCATCCACCTGCAGGGCGCTTACGCCGAGCTTGGCCTTGGCAGGGGCGCACTGCCGCTGGCGGAGGAAATTTCCGCCACCGAGCTGAGCCTGCCGATGTTCTACGGCATGACCGACGCGCAGGTGCAGGCCGTCATCGACGCCGTGAACGAGTTTGAGGGGTGAACCATGCCGAAAGTCGGTATCGTAATTTCCAATTATAACGGCTGGCAGGACACGCTCGTCTGTCTGGACAGCCTGCAAAAGCAGACGTTCACGGACTTTGAAGTGATTTTAATTGACGATGCGTCGCCGAATGATTCCGTTGCACAGCTGCAAAATAAGCTGCCGCCGAACACGGTGTTCCTGCCGCAAGAGCGCAACGTCGGCTTTGCCGCGGCCAACAACATCGGTATGCGCCGTGCGCTGGACGACGGCTGCGACTTTGCGCTGCTGCTGAACAACGACACGTCGGTCCGCCCGGATTTCCTTGAAAAGCTGCTGGCCGAGACCCCCGCGGGGGCGGTCAGCTGCCCGAAGATGCTGTTTATGGACCCGCCCGACGAGATCTGGTTTGCGGGCGGTGAGCTGGACCCCAAGACCGGCAAGGTAAAGCACCTGGGCGGCCACAAAAAGGACGGCCCCGAATTTGCCGAAAAAAAGCAGGTCAGCTTTATCACGTTCTGCTGCGTGCTGCTGCCGCGGGCCGTGATTGAGAAGGTCGGCTATCTCGATGAGACGCTGTTTATGTACTGCGAGGACGTTGACTACTGCATTCGTCTGGCGCAGGCCGGCGTGCCGATGTGGTTTTTGCCCGATGCTGTCATCCACCACAAGGCGGGCGGCAGCGCGGGCGGGATGCTGTCGGTCTACTACATCACCCGCAACACGCTGTACCTGACCTGCAAGGGCAAAAGCGCGGCCTATGCGAAGCTGAAAACGATTCTCCCCCTCCTCACCGGCGCGGCACGCTACGCCCTGACAAAGCTGCTGGGCCGCAAAAAAGGCCGCAGCTACGGCGCGTTCCGAGGCACCGTGGATTTCTGGAACGGGAAAATGGGGCGGATGGAGGGGTAACGGCAGCTTGCCGCAAGCCCGCGGCGGGGTGAGGTCACCCCGCCCTACATCCACCCGGAGGGCGGCATACGCCCCTTGGCCCCCTCTGCGAGGGTGACTCCCCACGGTGTGGGGAGATGTCGCGAAGCGACAGAGGGGCCTGGGTCCGAAGGGCTCCGCCCGCAGGCGGTGGGGGAGAGAACCTTGCGGTAACCCGAAATGTTTCGGACAGCCGTAAACTTCTCTCCCTCCGGCCCTGCGGGGCCACCGCTCCCCCTCTGGCGCTGCGCGCCACCTCCCCCGTCCCGGGGGAGTCTGTCTCGCAGAGGGAGGCAAGAAAAAAGGAGGCATCCATGGATCTATCCATCCTCTTGGTCCAGTATCGCCCTGACGAGGGCGAGCTGCGGCGAACGCTGGCGTCGCTGCTGCGGCAGAGCTGCCGTGATTTTGAACTGGTCGTGGCGGATGACGGCTCCGATGAGGACTTCTTCCCGCTGACGCGCAAAATTCTTGCAGAAAACGGCTTTACCGGCGCAAAATTTGTCAAGCTCACCCCCAACGGCGGCACGGTCAAAAATGTTTTGAACGGCGCAAAGCAGGCAGCCGGAAAATGGGTGTTCACCGTCTCGCCGGGGGACTATCTCTACGACGCCGACACGGTGGCGTGGCTGCTGGAAGTCTTGCGCCGCGATGCCCCGCGGGTCGCTTTTGGCCGCCTGGCCTGCTACGCAGACCGGAACGGCGCACCGATCCGGCGCCCCGGCGACGCGCCGTTTGACCGCACGCCCTACCGCCCCGGCGCGTATGACGCCAAGACCGCCAAGCGCAATATGCTGCTCTATGATGACGGCATCAGCGGCGCGGGGCTCGTGTATGAGCGGGAATTGCTCGTACAAGCGCTGGAAAAGATGGCGGGCCGCGTCCTGCTGGCTGAGGATTTCGCCGCGCGGCTCTTTGCCGTGGAAAACATCCCGATGGTCGGCTATGACCGCTGCATTGCGTGGTATGAGGTCGGCACCGGCGTTTCCACCAACGAGGGCGCGCGCGCCCGGATGCTGCGCGACTGGCGTGCCATGATAGAGCTGCTGCGGGAGCTGTACCCCAAAGACCGCACCGTGCGGCTGGCGTATGAATATTACTTCAATGACCGGCACAAATCGCGGCTCGTCCGCGGGCTGGTCGGGCGGCTCATCGTGCCGCAGAACGCCCCCTTCAAAAAAGCCCAGCACGCCTGGGTCCCTCCCGTGAACGGAGATATTCAGGAATTAAAGCAGATTTACGAGTCAGCCCTTGGCCACCTCCCCTGCTAGGGGAGGCAAGGAGTAATACACAGAAAGGCAACCACTATGATCATCCAGACCATCAGCATCAAAAGCGTGACGGCGCAGGGGATGGGCACCCTCTCGGTCTTTGAGGGCAGCCATGATGTGCCCTTTGACATCAAGCGCATTTACTATATCCACGGCGCGCCCAAGGGCACCCACCGCGGCGGCCACGCCCACAAGGCACTGCGGCAGGTGCTGTGGTGCCCCTACGGCAGCATCCGCATCCGGCTGGACAATGGCCGCGAGAAGGCCGACGTCCTGCTGGACAGCCCCGACAAGGGCCTGATTGTCGAGCACTATATGTGGCGCGAGATGATCTGGGAGAAAAAGGACTCCGTGCTCTGCGTCGCGGCGGATTCCTACTATGATGAATCGGATTATATCCGTGACTACGATGAATTTCTGGAAGCTGTCAAGGGAAAGGATCTGGACTGATGCAGTGGACGGTACGCCCCTACACCCCGGCGGACGAGGCCGAGTGGGACCGCTTTGTCATGCACGAAAGCGGCAACGGCACTTTTTTGCAGACCCGCAACTTTTTGAACTACCACCCCGCGGGCCGGTTTACGGATGCCTCGCTCATGGTCTATAACGAGCACGGCGGCCTCGGCGCAGTGGTGCCCGCGGCGCTGCGGCTGGACGGTGCAACGAGAATTTTTCGCTCCCACCCGGGCAGCACGTTTGGCGGGCCGGTGCTGCGCAGCACCTACAACTCCGCGGCTAAGTCCATCGGGATTTTGCAGGCGGTGGAGGATTATATTGCCACGCGCTACGACGCGGCGGATTTCCGCCCGACGCCCGATCTGTTCAACGGCATCGAGAACGTCGCGCTGCAATACGCCTTCACCTATCTGGGCTACACCCAGCAGACCGAGCTGAGCACTTGGGTGCCGGTGGCGGGCCGCACGCCGGAAACGCTGCTGGCGTCCTTCCGCCAGAACAAAAAGCAGGATGTGAAAAAGGCGCTCAAGCAGGATTTAACGTTCCGCAAGCTGGAAACACGGGCGGAGATCGACGCCTTCCACGCGCTGCTTCGGCAGAACCTACAAAAATTCGGTGTTGAGCCTGTGCATACCGCCGATGAACTCTGGGAGTTCAAGACCAGCCGTCTGCCTGACATTGCCGGGTTTTACGGCGTGTTTGCGGACGAGCAGATGGTCGCGGGCGGTATGACCTTCTACTTTGCCCAGGCCAACGTGCTGCACACCCAGTATCTGGCGGCGGATTTGTCCATCCGCAGTTACAGCCCGGCGGCGTATCTCTATTACCGGATGCTCTGCCTGGCCGCCGGGATGGGCTGCAACGCCCTGTCCTGGGGCATCTCGACGGAGGAACGCGGCAAGGTGCTGAACTTCGGCCTTGTGGAGAGCAAGGAAGGGTACGCGAGCTGCCATGCCGTGAACCTCGGCTTTACAAAAACCTTTAGCAAGAAGGAAACAAACGATGCAACGTGAGTTTGGCGGCTACCTGCCGCTGGAGCTGCCCCATGGGCAGGAGCTGTACACCGGCGCGGGCGTGCTGCGGCTGAACTGTGGCCGCAATGCGATTGTGGCTGCCCTGCGCGACGCGGGCGCAAAAAAGGTGTATCTGCCCTATTACAACTGCAACACGGTCTATGACGCCGTGACCCGCGCGGGCTTTGCGGTGGAGCGCTATCCGTTGGACGCGCGCCGTCTGCCTGTCTGCCCCGCGCTGGGCGACGGCGAGTGGCTGCTGTATGTCAACTACTTCGGCATTGCGTCGGACGACCTGCTGGCCGAGGTCAAGCGCCGCTGGCCGCGGGTGATTTTTGACAACACCCAGGCGTTTTTTTCAGCGCCCCGTATGGATGCCGACAGCTACAACGTCTATTCCTGCCGCAAGTTCGTCGGCGTGCCGGACGGCGCGTACCTTGTACACACGGGACTGACCGACGGGATTTACCCGGCGGACACCAGCTGGCAGCATGCAGCGTTTTTGTTCCGCTGCATCGATGAAAGCGTGAACAGCGCCTACGGCGACAGCCTCGACAACGAGAGCCGCTTTGACGGCGAGATCCGCGGCATGTCGCCCTCGACCCGGCGCATCCTCGCGTCCGTCGAGTACGACGCCCTGCGCCTGCGCCGCCGCGCCAACTACGAGGCGCTGCACGCCGTGCTGGCCCCGCACAATGTGCTGGACTGCCCGGCCGGCGCCGATGCGATGATCTACCCGTTTTTGTGCCGGGTTGACGGCCTGCGCGGACGGCTGATAAAAAATAAAGTCTACGTCAGCCAGTGGTGGAAGTACCTGCTGGAGCTGCTGCCCGCCGACTCCGTCGAGGCCGACTACAGCCGGTACCTGCTGCCGCTGCCCATCGACCAGCGCTACACGCCCGACGATATGCGCGCACTGGCGGCGCTGGTGCTGCAGCTGAAAGAGGAAGGGGAACCCGCATGACACAGCAGCCCAAGGTCAGTGTGCTGATCTCGTTTTACAATCTGGCCCCCTTCGTGGACCAGACGATGGAAAGCGTGCTGGCGCAGAAAACCGACTTCCCCGTGGAAATCCTCTGCGCGGACGACGGCTCCGACGACGGCACGATTGAAAAGCTGCGCGGCTGGGAGGCAGCGCACCCCGACACCGTCCGCGTCTTTGTCATGGACCGCGTGCCGGGCAAAAAATATGAGGGCAACGAGCGCATCCGGCGGATGAATGCCATCCGCGGGCGGCTTTTTTACGAGGCCCAAGGCAGCTATGTCTGCTATCTGGACGGCGACGATTTTTACACCGATGACCGCAAGCTGCAAAAGCAGGCGGACATTTTGGATGCCGACACAGCCCACAAATACGTGGCCTGTGGGCATAACGGCTGCTACTACTGGCAGAGCACCGGCGAGACGAAGCCGATTGAAAAGCCCATCCGGGAATGTGAGCTGACGGCGAAGGAGTATTGGAGCTTTTTCTACATCCACACCAACGCCATGATGTTCCGCAACATCGGTCTGCAGGGCATTGATCCGTACACGAGCGGCATTCAAATCATTGATAACCTGCTGACCTACCAGTTTCTGCCCTACGGCGGGGTGTACTATATCCCGGACTGCATGTTCAACTACCGCCAGACGGAGGACAGCACCTTCCACCGCCGCAGCGTCTACCAGAATTATATCCTGAACGCCTTGATGCTCTACCAGCAAAAGACGGTGCTGCGCGGTTTGTTCGGCGCGGGGCTGGTACGCACCCTGTTTGAGTACACCCAGCTGTATGAGAACCGCCGCGACCCGAAGCTGACCGAGGAGGGGCAGACCTACCTCGAAAATATTGACCGCTACGGCGCGGGCCGCCTGCGCCGTCTTGTGAACTATAATAAGGAAAGCGCCCCGGTGCGCCTGTGGTGTGAGCTGGAAAATAAATTCTGGTTCTTTATGACGAAGGTGTTCCGCCACTATATCTGGAAGCCCAAGGTGCGGGCCCTGCTGGAAGAGGCACGTATCAAAACCGAAAAAGGGGAGTGTTGAATCATGGAAGATATGAGCGAGCTGACCGCCGAAGAACAGGCCAAGCTGCTGCGGCATGAACTGGAAGCTGTCTACGGCTCGTCGTCGTACAAGATCGGCCGCGCTGTGACGTGGCTGCCGCGCAATGTGAAACGCGGGCTGAAGTATCTTTTGCACAACGGCCCCGTTATCAGTGCAAAATATATCTATACCTACGCAAAATATCACAAGATCGCCAACAAGGAATACGCCTACTGGGCCTGCCTGCAAAAAAAGGACTACCCCGAGGCGCTGAAAAAATGGTTCTTGGAGACAAACTACACTCACACACCGCTCGACCTCGAACACCCCAAATCCTTCAGCGAGAAGACCCAGTGGCTCAAGCTGTACGGCGGGTTCGAGGATGTCTATCCCCTCGTTGACAAGTATGCCGTGCGCGAGTGGGTCAAGGAGAAGATCGGCGAGGAATACCTTATCCCGCTGCTGGGCGTCTGGGATCGCTTTGACGACATCGACTTCGACAAGCTGCCGGACAAGTTCATGCTGAAGGTCAACCACGGCGCGGGCTGGAACATCGCCGTGCAGGATAAATCCAAGTTCGATAAGGCGGACGCCAAGCGGAAGATCGAGGGCTGGCTTAAGCTGAACTACTGCTACCTGATGGGCGGGTTGGATGTGCAGTACATCCACATAAAGCCACGCATCATCGCTGAAAAGTTCATCGAAAACGACGGCGGCGACCTCTACGATTACAAAATTTTCTGCTTCAACGGCGAGCCGAAAATTATTTTGCATATTGAGGAGCGCTATACCGACAAGGAGGAACGGATGTTCTTTCTGGATACCGACTGGAACCAACTGCCCTTCAACATCAATGTGCCGCTGGAACTGGACGCCGATCTGCCCCGCCCGGCGAACCTTGAAAAAATGCTGGACATTGCCCGCACGCTGAGCCAAGGCTACACTGCCGTGCGCGTCGACCTGTACTCGCTCAATGACGGCAGCATCAAGTTCGGCGAGATGACCTTCACCACCGAGAGCGGTATCTCCCGCTGGCACCCGGAGAGCGCGAACGACTTCATGGGCAGCCTCATTCACCTGCCCGGCGTCGACGACTAAGGAGACACCATGCCGAAAGTCAGTATCCTCGTACCTGTCTACAAGGCGGAAAAAACGCTCGACGCCTGCGTCGAGAGCATCCTTGCGCAGACGTTCCCGGACTTTGAGCTGCTGCTCATCGACGATGAAAGCCCGGACCGCTGCCCGGAAATGTGCGATGCCTGGGCAAAAAGAGACCCGCGCATCCGCGTTTTGCACCCGACCCGGCCCGTCCGGCGCGCGCAACGCCGGGGTGCAGGCCGCCGCGGCCCCCTGGCTGACGATGGTGGACAGCGACGACACGATAGCGCCTGACCTTGTGGAAAAGCTGTTGGCGGGCGCGGAGACCACCGGCGCAGAGCTGGTGATCTGCAACGGCTGCCCCGTGACCGAGGACGGCGCACGGCACCCGCTGCCCGCCGACGAGCAGTTCACGAAGGACACGCTGCTGGACGTAGATGCGTTCTGGGACGCCTTCCATACGCCGTGGATCAACCAGTTCACCGGCACGGCCCACCGCCTCTACGCCGCAAGGCTTTTTGACGGCGTGCGCTACCCCGTGGGCCTGCTGCACGAGGATTACTACGTGCTGCCGGATTTAATTGCACATTGCAGCGCTGTTTACTGCATGGCCTTTACGGGTTATTATGTGCTGCGCCACGCGGGCAGCATCACCGACGGTGCGCGCCATGAAGTGCGCCTGGCCATGACGAAAGGCGACATCCACCGCGCCGAATACTTTTTGCACAACGGCTGGTATGACCGCGCCGAGGGTGCGCTGACCGACGCTGCGCTGTTTTTGCACGACAACAAGCGCGCCTACGATTTGACCAAGCCCGGCCACCGCGCGGAATTTGCCGAGACAAAACGTGAGCTTTGCCGCGTGTACGCTGCGCTGGCCGCCCAAAAGGGGAGCACTTCGATGAAACTGCGGGCCGCCGCACTGAGGGCGGGGCTGGGCGTGTTTGCCATGTATGTGAGAGCGCGGGGGTGACGGGCAGAGCCCCTCCGGCCATCGCTGCGCCCGAACCCCTCCCCAACAAAACCGCCAACAAAAGGAGCCCCCTCATGCCCACCGTCACCGTTATTATCCCGGTCTATAAGGTCGAGCGCTATCTCGACGCCTGTGTGGAGAGCGTTGTGCGGCAGAGCTATGCGGACTTGGAGATACTCCTCGTCGACGACGGTAGCCCGGACCGCTGCCCGGCGCTCTGCGATGCCTGGGCAGAAAAGGACCCGCGCATCAAGGTCATCCACCGGGAGAACGGCGGCCTGTCCGCCGCGCGCAACTCCGGCATCGACGCCGCCATGGGCGAGTTTTTGCTGTTCGTTGACAGCGACGACTTATTAGAACCCGACGCCGTCCGCCGCGCGGTGGACGCCCAACGGCAGCAGGACGCCGATCTGGTCATCTTCAACCTGACCTACGTCGATGAAGCGAACCGCCCGCTGCCGCAGCCGGATTTCAGCGGCTTTACGGATGAGATCCTCGACGAGGACGGCGTCTGGCAGCGCTGCTTTGCCCTGGCGGAAACGAGGATTTACTACGTTGTGGCGTGGAATAAGCTCTACCGCCGCAGCCTGTTCCAACACTTGCGCTATGCCCCGGGCAAACGGTATGAGGATCAGTTCCTGCTGCCCCACCTGCTGGCACAGTGCAAAACCATTGCCTGCCTGGCCGCGCCCGGCTACCGCTACGTGCAGCGCAGCGGCAGCATCATGGCGCAGGGGTCGAGCCGCACCTATCTGGACCGGCCCGAGTACCTGCTGGACTGGTGCGCCTACTTTACCCAAAAGGGCGATGCCCTGCGGGCCGAGGGGCTGCTGAACGACGCCATACAGAACCTTGCCGAAAAGCAGTGCTTTGACCTGTCCACACCCGCCCAACGGGCCCGCTACCGCGCCGCCTGCCGCGCCTGTGCCGACAGCTACACCGCGCTGGCCGCGGCCACGGGGCAGCGCTCGATGCGTCTGCGCGCCGCGCTGCTGCGCATCGGTCTGCCCGCCTACCAAGCCTTTTTGAAACACAAAACCTAAGGAGTTCCACGCATGGAAAAAACGCAACTGCAAAACTACCATGTCCACTACGGCCCGGCCCAGGGCTGGAGCCGTGTCGACCTGCGCGAGCTGTGGCGCTACAAGGACCTGATCTGGCTCTTTGTCAAGCGCGATTTCAACGTCATGTACAAGCAGACGGTGCTGGGCCCGGCGTGGATCTTAATTAACCCGCTCATGTCCACGGCCATGTACTGCGTCATGTTCGGCACGATTGCCCAGCTGTCCACCGACGGCGTGCCGCAGATTCTGTTCTATCTGGCCGGCACGGCGCTGTGGGGCTTCTTCTCGTCCTGCATCAACAAGGTGTCGGGCACGTTCACGACGAACTCCAACATCTTCAGCAAGGTGTATTTCCCGCGGCTGGCCATGCCGATTTCGACGGTGATCTCCGGCCTTATCAACTTTCTTGTGCAGTTTGCACTGTTTTTCATCCTGCTGCTTGTCTACCTTGCCAAAGGCGAGGTCAGCCCGCACTGGGGCATGCTGCTGCTGTGCGTGCCGCTGGTGCTGCAGGTCGGCCTGCTGGGCCTTGGCTGCGGCATCATCGTGTCCAGCCTGACGACCCGCTACCGCGATCTGATGGTCGTTGTGACCTTCGGCGTCCAGCTGTGGATGTACGGCTCGCCCGTCGTCTACCCGCTGTCGATGATCACCCACCCCGTCCTGCGCGCCGTCATGGTCATCAACCCCATGACCGCACCGATGGAGAGCTTCCGCTATATCTTCTTCGGCACCGGGCAGGTCACGGGCGTCATGTGGGCGTCGTCGCTGATCTGGACCGTTGCGCTGCTGGCGCTGGGACTGTCGCTTTTCAGCAAGGTCGAAAAGACCTTCGTCGATACGGTGTAAGGGGGCGCGAGTATGCGTGAAAATTCGTTGATGATTCGCGTCGAGAACGTGAAAAAGCAGTACCGCTTGGGGCAGATCGGCGGCGGCACGCTGCGCGGCGACCTGCAAAGCTGGTGGGCCCGCAAGCGAGGCAAGGAGGACCCGAACACCCTCATTGGCACCGACCAGCGCCTGATCGGTACGACGTTTATGGCGCTGAACGGCGTCAGCTTCACGGTCAACAAGGGCGAGGCCGTCGGCATCATCGGCTCGAACGGTGCGGGCAAGTCCACGCTGTTAAAGCTGCTGACCCACGTCACAGCCCCCACCTCCGGTGATATTGACCTGTATGGCCGCGTCGCCTCGATGCTCGAGGTCGGCACCGGCTTCCACCCCGAGATGACGGGCCGGGAAAACGTCTACCTGAACGGCGCGATTTTAGGTATGACCCGCGCCGAAATTGACGCCAAGATGGCGGAAATTATTGAGTTCTCCGAGGTTGGCGACTTTATCGACACGCCGGTCAAGCGCTATTCCAGCGGCATGTTCGTGAAATTGGCATTCTCCGTTGCCGCCCATCTGGACAGCGAAATTATGATCATGGACGAGGTCCTCGCCGTCGGTGACATGAAGTTCCAGAAAAAGTGCCTGACCAAGATGCGCCAGGCTGCCCGGCGCGACGGCAAGACCGTGCTCTACGTCAGCCACAACATGGCGACGATCCGCGACCTGTGTGACCGCTGCATTGTGCTGGACAAGGGCAAGGTTATCTTCGACGGCGACGTGGACGAGGGCATCGCGCTGTACCTCTCCACCAAGTCGCAGGAGGCATCCTTCATCGACTACTCGGGCGTCAAGCGCGACAACTGGTTCAAGCGCGACAACATCCGTCTGCAGTCCGTTGAGCTGCTCGACGCCGACAATGAGGTGCTCGAGCGCCGCAAGCCGGTCACGGTGCGTTACCGCGTCCATGTCAACGAGGCTGTCGCGGACGTGGGTCTGCGGCTGGAAATGCGCGACGAGGTCGGCAACCCGCTGGGCGCGACCTGCGTCTATGGGCTGGATCTGCAGCCCGGGTATACGACGTTCACGGCGCGGTATGATTTGAGCGTGCTGGCCCCCGGCAAGTACGGCAGCTATTTCACCGTCATCACCCAGGGCGAGGGCGGCGCGCATACGGTGGAGGACTGGGTCCCCGGCATGATGTTCCGCATGGTGGACACCCTGACCGAGGGCGAGACCGAGTGGAACACCACCGCATGGGGCCCCATCGAGCTGCCCACCGCCGCCGTGGTGGAGGTGCAGCATGACTAAGGTCGCGGCGCTCTACATCGCCACCGGCAGGTACACGGTGTTCTGGCCGGAATTTTACGAGAGCGCCGAGAAATACCTGCTCAAGGACTGCGAGGTCCACTACTTTGTCTTTACCGACGCCGCGACCCTGCCCGGGGGCGACAACCCCCGCGTGCATATCTGTGCGCAGGATGCCTACTCCTGGCCGTTTGCCACGCTGCGCCGGTTTGAGATTTTTTTGAAGCAGGAGCAGGCGCTGAAAGCGTTTGACTACATCTTCTTCTTCAACGCCAACGCCGAGTTCATGCAGCCCGTCACGCGGGAGATGCTTTTGCCCCGCGCTGAAAAGGGCGAGCACCTGCTGGTCGTGCAGCACCCGTCGTTCTACGCCAAACCGAACTATGAGTTCACCTATGACCGCAACCCCCGCAGCACGGCCTGTATCCCCTACGGGCTGGGCAAATACTACGTCTGCGGCGGCGTCAACGGCGGCGAGGCGGCGGCATTTTTGCAACTCTGCCACACGCTGGATGCACGCATCCGCCGCGACCTGCAGCGCAACGTCATTGCGCTCTGGCACGATGAATCCCAAATCAACCGGTATATCCTGTTCCGCAAAGACTTCCGCGTGCTGACCCCGGCGTTCTGTTACCCCGAGGGCTGGGACCATCTGCCGTTCCCCTGCATCATCCGCATCCGCAGTAAGGCGCGGTATATCGACATTCCGGCGCTGCGCAAGGACGCGCCGGAGACGAAGCTCTCCCCGGCGGTGGCGCGGTGGAACCATTTTGCCATGCGCGCCGCGCGGTGGACGCAGAACCATATTTTCAAAAAAGGAAGCTGACCGATGACCGATACAAGCTGGCGAAACCGTGTGACCCTGCTGGTCAACAGCTGCGACGCCTACGCCGATTTGTGGCAGCCGTTCTTTACGCTGCTCAAGCGCTATTTTGTGCCGCTGCCTGCGGAAATCCTGCTGAACACCGAGACAAAGGACTTCGCCTTTGACGGGCTGAATCTACGCTGTGTGCACAGCACCGCGCCGACCTACGGCGAGCGGATGACAGACGCCCTGCGCGAGGTGAAAACCGAGTACACGCTGCTGCTGCTGGATGACTTTTTCCTGCGGCGGCCCGTGGATATTGCGCGACTGGCGGACATCGTCCGCTGGATGGACGCGGATCGGGACATCGTTTATTTCAACAGCGACGTGACCGCCGCGGTGTGTGATTTGGAGGTGGACCGCTACCCCGGCTACCGCCGCCTGCCCGCCGGCAACCGCTACACGCTGAATTTGCAGGCTGCCGTCTGGCGCACGGCCAAATTTGCCGCCTACTGGCAGCACAAGGTCAGCCCATGGGACTGGGAGGAGCGCTGCAACGTGCTGACCGCCGCCCACCCGCGGGATAAGTTCTACTGCGTCACGCGGGAGGATGCGCGGTTCCTCGACTACGGCTACCACGGCGGCCAGTGGATGGGCATCTGCCACGGCCAGTGGGTGGAATCTGACGTTGTGCCGCTGTTTGAGAAGGAGGGCATCGAGGTCGATTTCTCAAAGCGCGGCTTCATAGACCTTGAGAACCGCCCCGCCAGCCTGAACAAAGGCGCGGACCGCGCCGAGCGCTATGCCCGCGTGCGCGCCTGTCTGGGGACGGCGTACCTGCTGCCGTATTTTGTGTTCTGCCGCCGGTGCAATCTGTATTCCAAGCGGAACCACTGCGCCGTCGATGAGGATTATTTCCACTACCTACAGCGCAAGGCCGATTTGCAGAATAAGACCGGCAAAAAAATCTGGTTCGGGCCGATGCAGAGATAAAAAGCCGATGAAAAGCCCTCCCCCTTGGGGGAGGGTGGCCGCAGGCCGGGTGAGGGGCGGCTTTGCCGAGATGACCCGATTATGGGTTGTAATGGCGAGGTCTGCCCTCATCAGTCACCTGCGGTGACAGCTTCCCCGAGGGGGGAGCCTTTGTATGCTAACAAAAAAGGATATGCAACAGAAAAGCTCTGCTGCATATCCTTTTATTTTTTACCGGTAATCAATCGGCAGCGTCGGCAGGCCGTTCAGGCTCCAATCGGCTAAATTGCCGTCCTGAAACTCGTAATACCCCTGCGCGGCGATCATCGCGCCGTTGTCGCCGCAGTATTTCAGCTCGGGCAAAAAGATCTTTGCGCCGAGCTTCTGCGCACCGTCGTTGACCAGCTGACGCAGACGGCCATTGGCGGCGACGCCGCCGGCCAGCACGACCTGCCTGGCGTTTGTGTCCGCCGCCGCGGCCAGCAGCTTTTTGGCCAGAATCTGGTCGATGCGCTCCTGAAAGCTCGCGGCCATGTCGGCCACGTTCACGGCCTGGCCCTTCTGCTCGGCGTTGTGGACCTCGTTGATGACGGCGGTTTTCAGGCCGCTGAAGCTCACGTTGTATTTGCCGTCCACATGGGGCACGGGCAGCTTGTACGCCTTGGGGTTGCCGTCCCGCGCCGCCGCGGCCACGCTGGGGCCGCCGGGGTAGGGCAGACCCAGCGTGCGGGCGACCTTGTCATAGGCCTCGCCCGCGGCGTCGTCCACGGTGCGGCCTAAGATTTTATAGCGGCACCAGTCCTCGACCAGTACAATGTGGCTGTGCCCGCCGCTGGCGACGAGGCACAGAAACGGCGGCTTCAGATCCTGATGCGTTAAATAGTTGGCCGCAATGTGCCCGCGCAGGTGGTGCACCGGCACAAGCGGTTTGCCCGCCGCGTAGGCCAGGCCCTTGGCAAAGTTGACGCCCACCAGCACCGCGCCGATGAGCCCCGGCGCAAATGTCACGGCCACGGCGTCCACGTCGGCCATCGTCATGCCGGCGTCGGCCAGCGCCTTGTCAACGGTGGCGCTGATATACTCCGCATGGCGGCGGCTGGCGATCTCCGGCACAACGCCGCCGTAGAGCGCCTGCTCTTTGACGCTGGTGGAGATGACGTTGGAGATGACCTTCCGCCCATCCTCCACAATCGCCGCCGCGGTTTCGTCGCAGGTGGACTCGATACCTAAAACATACATATTATCACCCTTTTTAAAGGAGTAGAGTAAAATCTCTTGGCCCCCTCTGGGAGGGGGCTCCGCCCGCAGGCGGTGGGGGAGAGAACTTTGCGGTAATACGAAAAAATTTCGGGTAATGGCACAGTTCGCTCCCTCCGCCCCTACGGGGCACCTCCCCCGCCGAGGGAGGCAAGTAGCGCGCGTTCGCGCGAAATATTTAGTGTGCCTCCAGCCACGTCTTTCCCACGCCGACCTCCGTCGTCAGGGGAACGCTGTAATGCACGACGTTTTCCATTTCTTCCTTCAAAATGCGCTTGACTTCGTCGATTTCTGCCTCGGGCGCTTCGACGATCAGCTCATCGTGTACCTGCAAAAGCAGACGCGCCTGCAATTTCTCGTCCCGCAGGCGCTGCCAGACGTGGACCATGGCCAGTTTAATGATGTCCGCCGCAGTGCCCTGGATCGGCGTGTTGCGGGCCATCCGCTCGCCGCTGGCGCGCACCTGAAAGTTCGAGCTGGCCAGCTCCGGCAGGGCGCGGCGGCGGCCAAACAGTGTCTCGACGTAGCCCTTGTCCTTCGCGTGGGCGATGCAGTCCTTCATATACCCGTCCACCTTCGGGAAGGTGTCGAGGTAGGTCTTTAAGAAAGTGTCCGCCTCCTTGACCGGGATGCCCAGATCTTTGCTCAGGGAGTACGCGCCCTTGCCGTACATGATGCCGAAGTTGATGGCCTTGCTGGCCGAACGCAGCTGCGGCGTGACCTCGCTCTCAGGGATGTGGTAGATTTTGGCGGCGGTGGAGCGGTGGATGTCCGCACCGTTCAAAAACGCCTGCTGCATGTGCTCGTCGCCTGTGATGTGTGCCAGAATGCGCAGCTCGATCTGCGAGTAGTCCACCGCCAAAAAGACGCTTCCTTCGCCTGCCGAAAACGCCGTCTTGACGGTACGCCCCAGCTCCGAGCGCGTCGGGATGTTCTGCAGGTTCGGGTCGCTCGAGGACAGACGCCCCGTTGCCGTGATGGTCTGATTGTACGTGGTGTGCACGCGACCGTCACCACGGCGCAGCGGGCCCAGCGTATCCAGATAGGTGGACTTGATTTTGGACTTTTCACGCCAATCCAAGATCAAACGCACGATTTCGTGGTCGCGGGCAAGGTCGCTCAACACCTTGGCGTTGGTCGAATAGTAGCCGCGCTTAGTCTTCTTGAGGCCCTTGGTCGGAAGCCCCATCACATCAAAGAGCACATGCGACAGCTGCATGGGACTGCCGATATTAAAGGTCTCGTCACCCGCCAGGTCGCGAATGCTGCGCTCGACCTCGGTGATCTGGGTCGCCAGGCCCTCGGACAGATTACGCAGGCGGTCGGGATCCACGAGCATGCCCGCGCGCTCCATCTTGGCAAGCACCGGCACGAGCGGCATCTCGATGCCATCGAACACGTTGACGGCATTCTCACGGGCCATGCACTCGCGCAACGGCGTCACGAGCGCCAGCGTCAGAGCCGCAGTACGGGCGGCAGGCGCTGGAGCGTCCTCGCCGGCACCCTCTGCGCCGCGCGCCGCAGGCAGCGCCATCTGCAGATAGGTATCGGCCAGATACGCCTCGTCAAACTCGGAGCGATCGGAATCCAACAGGTAGGCGGCAACCACGGTATCGAAGATGCGCGTGGAATCGACTGCCAGCGGATCCACGAGCTCGGGCTCGGAAGAATCGATGGGCGAAAGCTCATGCAGTAGTGCTTTCATATCCGGGCACGCCACGCGGCCCCCCATAAACAGGCGAGCAAGCACACCGGCGATCACGCCGTGGGCGAAGTTGAAGCCATCGACCGCGGCAGGCGCACCACCATCGCCCTCCTCAAGCGCAAGCAGCCCCTTGGACGTCGCCAGCCAAAGCGTGCGTGTCAGGCCAAAAAGCGCGCCCTCCTCCTTGTCATCGTCCACCACGGCGGCAATCCACTCGCCTGCCTCGATCGCACGAGCGATCTCGTCGGCAACGGCAGCGAGCGCCTCGGCATCGCCAGCGGCAGCGCGCATAACGGGGGGAATCTCAAACGTGCTGGCAGCGGCCGCAGCCCCACCCTCGCCACCGATGAGCGACAAGAAACGGTTCTGCATGGCCGTAATGCCGAGCGTGCCCAGCGCCGCGGAGACTTCGTCGGCAGAAAACGCCGGGAAGGACGTTTCGTCAAAGTCGAGCTCGACAGGCGCATCGGTGCGAATGGTTGCGACCTTGCGGCTCAGCAGGGCATCATCGATGTGCGCACGCAGGTTCTCGCCCATCTTGCCCTTGACTTCATCGGCATGCGCGATGACCTCGTCCAGGCTGCCGTACTGCGCGATGAGCGCGCTCGCCTTTTTGGGGCCGATGCCCGGTACGCCGGGAATGTTGTCCGACGTATCGCCCTTTAGACCGTAGAAATCGGGCACGAGCGCCGGCGTAATGCCGT
>OIBG01000140.1_pt1 | contig 18418 bp, 15 predicted proteins | sample 1581011 | NCBI WGS metagenome assembly OIBG01 (sample SAMEA3882533, study PRJEB24775) | human gut metagenome | biome: human-associated habitat; feature: intestine environment; material: feces | place: Netherlands | collected 2009/2010 | reverse complement strand
TCCTGATGTTTATACAACAGACTTTTTTGTAGATGTGACAGAGGAAGTAATGGAGGCTATTCGAGCTGCTGAGCGTGCAGAAGCTGCCTATGACCGGAGGATGTATCGCTATAAGGCGCATTACTCCCTGGACTGTGACAACGGCATTGAAAATGCGGTGCTGTTGAAGCCGCAAACACCGGAGATGGTTTTGGAGAAAAAACAGTTTCAGGAGCAGGTCTATGCTGCTGTGATGAAGCTGCCGGAGAAACAGGCAAAGAGGATTTATGCCAGATACTACCTGGGAATGACGGTAAATGAAATTGCTGAAGTAGAAGGTGTAGACCCAAGCCGTGTCCGGGACAGCATCCGGCGTGGTTTAAAGCAGCTCGGAAAATATTTTTGATAAAGTTTCATTTGATGCGCCTGTTTTTTGCCTTTTTTGTCAGTGTTAATAAGAAGGACAAGTTTTCCTCCTTCATCAGTACATTGACAATCGAATAGACAGCACAACAGGTACATAACCCATGTACGAGCGAATATGAAACGCCGCGAGGATGGAGCAGTCAGGGAGGTGATGAAAGCACTGCTTCGGAGCGATCTACGATTTCATAAAAGAATGGTGGCAGATTTGGCGCGATGACTACATGGGGGCTTAAAGATACTTCCTCACGGCCCGCCAAAGACTTGGGGGGAACCCTGCGGCACACGATACGAACGATGCTGCGGAGTTATGACATCCGCGCCAGCGGAGACCTGTTGTGTTCCCATCGTCAGGGGGCGTGGCAAATGTGACGAAAGCTGAGAAATATAAATAGGAAGCGTTTGCCGCTTTCTGTTCAAAATCAGATACCATGCGCTGGTGGTTTCGGCTGCCAGCGTATTCATGTGATTTTGAACAAACACGATGACAAACTTGACGGATTGGAGGAAATATGCTTTATGGAAAAACTTATTACGCGAAAAGAAGCAGCAGAAATTTTGGGTATCAGCATTGCAACGCTGGACGCGGCCCGTAACAATGGTCTTATTTCTTATGTGCAATATGTGCAGAATGGCTGTGTGTACTTTACCTCAGCGGGCCTTCAGGAGTATATCGCAAAATGCACCCACAGAGCAAAGCCAGCAGAAAAGAACGCAACTTATCGTAAACCTCGCAGAGCTGGAGTGTGAGCCGGTCCGTATCCTTGTCGAAATCATAATGGTCTGATAAAACATAGATACAGCGCTGGAGTATATTCTTAGGAGGTGGAGGAATTGGCAAATAGGAAAATAATGCTTCCTCAATATGGCACAGTTATGAAAAGAGGTGTCCTATATTATAGGACCAGAATCAAAGACACGAATGGTAAGCTCGTAGCTATCTACGCAAAAACACCTGAAGAACTATACAACAAAGAAACGCTTGCGTTGGAACAGATTGAGAATGCCACTTTTCATCGGAAAACGCCCACAGTTGCAGAGTATTGTGAAAAGTGGCTGCTGATGCAGTCGGTTCATGTACGAGCTACTACTTTGACGGATTACACCTCAAAGGTCAGGCGGCATATTATAGCGGAATTGGGAGATAAACGGATGGGCGAGGTTAGCCTGGATGATATTCAGCTTGCCCTTGTTCCGGTTTCCAAAAAATCTGCATCGGTTTATAAATCTGTGGTAATCCTTTACAAATCTATCTTTCGCGCAGCGATGGAAAGCAGGATTATTGACCACAACCCAACGATTTATCTGACAACAAAAGGTGGCGGTGTTCCACAAGAGGATCGTCAGGCGTTGACAGATGAACAGGTGGAGCGCCTTTTGGATGCTATCCGAGATTTGCCGCCTTATGTCTTTGTCATGATTGGTTTATATGCAGGGCTACGCCGGGAAGAAATTCTTGCTCTGCAATGGGATTCAGTATATCTGGATACAGATACTCCATATCTGACGGTAAGACGGGCATGGCACACCGAACATAACAGACCGGTGATTTCGGATGAATTGAAAACCAAGGCTGCGGAGAGAAATATCCCTCTTCCTGTTTGCTTGGCTGAGTGTTTGAAAGCAGCAAAGGAAACTTCGACTTCGGAGTATGTGGTTTCAAACCGGGATGGCGAACCGCTGTCCTACACGCAGTTTAAGCGACTTTGGCAGTATATTGTTACGAGGACAGTCAAGGAGCGGAGCTATTATCGGTATGAAGATGGAAAAAGAGTAAAGCATACTGTCACACCTGTCTTGGGAGAAAAGGCTGCTCATAACGGAAAAGTGGTTTACAGTCTGGACTTTGAAGTAACACCCCATCAGCTGCGGCATACTTACATTACCAATCTCATTCATGCATCGGTAGATCCCAAAACGGTTCAATACCTGGCAGGCCATGAAAGCAGCAAGATTACCATGGACATTTATGCAAAGGTTAAGTACAACAGACCAGATGAGCTGGTCAGATCAATGAACTGTGCGTTTGCAAGCTGGGATGCAGCACAGTAATAACAAACAGGAAATGAAGTAGGAGCGAGGCAAGGATGTCTCGCTCTTTGTTTTACCTCAGCCGTATCTTTGATTAAATCGAGGCTTTCTGATAAAAAGAGAGTGTAGATACGGAGACTACACATTATCAAGAAAGGACGATCAAAGATGGCAAAAAAGAAAACACAGATCCCGAAATACGGGACCATTACATTGAAAGGAATCCAGTATTACAGAACCAGGATTACGGATGCAGATGGCAAAGAGTTGAGTTTGTATGCCGCAACTTGTGAAGAATTGTATGAGAAGCAGTTAGAGGCCCGGAAGCAGGTGGAAGAAATTATCTTTCACCGGCAGCACCCGACAGTAGCCGAGTATGGAGAGAAGTGGCTGCTGATGCAGTCGGCAAAGGTGTCTGCGTCTACACTCAGAGGTTATACGAGGGATATGACAAACTATATCATAAAACCTCTGGGAGAGATGTATATGGAAGAAGTGACCGCTGACGATATTCGGCTGGCGCTTGTTCCATTGTCAAAGAAATCGGAAGGCTTATACAATAAGGTCAATATGCTACTCAAGTGCATTTTTTATGCGGCAGAGAGAAACCAAATTCTTGAACACAATCCCTGTGCGGGAATATCCGGTAAAGGTGGAAAACCGACAAAAAAGAAGGAGGCATTGACAGATCAGCAGGTAGCCGTGCTTCTGGATACAGTCAAGGGACTTCCTCCATATTTGTTTATTATGCTCGGTTTGTATTCTGGTCTGCGTCGGGAAGAAATTCTTGCACTGCAATGGGATTGTGTATTTCTGGACGAGGATACACCTTATCTATCGGTGAGGCGGGCATGGCGTACAGAGCATAACAGACCCGTGATTTCTACGGTGCTAAAGACTCCGGCGGCAAAAAGGGATATTCCGATACCGAAGTGTTTGGTGGATTGTCTGAGAGAAACGAAAGATAATTCCATATCAGATTATGTGATTGCTGACAGCAAAGGGGAGCCGCTGGCTGCTTCGCAGTTTCAAAGAGTGTGGCAGTATGTCGTTGTCCGCTCCACTAAGCCCCGGAACTATTATAAGTATGTGAATGGGCAGAGCATCAAATACACGGTTACCCCAACGCTGGGCATGACCCAGAAAAATCAACCCAAAATCAGATATACGTTGGACTTTGATGTAACCCCGCATCAGCTGCGGCACACTTACATTACCAATCTTCTCTATGCTGGTGTTGATCCAAAGACCGTCCAATACCTTGCCGGACACGAAAACAGCAAAACAACTATGGACATCTATGCAAAAGTGAAGTACAATAAACCGGAGGAGCTGTTTGGGGTAGTAAATGGTGCGTTTCATCAGGCTATTGCTGAATGAAAAAAGGCTATTTTTTATGGTCCGCACACCGGATAACTGAGAGGCAGAAAGCCGGAAAAGCCCGGAGTATCAAGGGAAAACAGCTCAAAAACTCGCGCAGTACGGTCTGAAGGCTGCTCGTCGCGCACCTCAGTTCAGCAAGCGCTGATTTACCCTCAAAATGTACGTTTGCAACCCTGCTTCGGCAGGGTTGTTTTTGTTATAGCTGCTTTTTCGCTGAACGGGGGTGCGTGGCTGCATCGCGGCCCCGGACAGCACGGAGGGCCCGGTGCGCTATGCACCGGGCCCTCATCTGTTTACTGGCCGCTCTTCAGTTTGTAGAAGTAGTCATCGGCTTCGATGGCCTCCGGGGTGAACGAGTTGTTCTTCCACCAGCTGACGAGGGCAGCGGCCACGGTCAGGCCGGTGGAGACCAGCTGCTCCAGCTGGGCCGACTCGATGGGCAGCACCGCGTGGCCGGTGGCGCTGAGGATCTGGTTGGTCAGGGCCAGCGCCAGCGCGGCGGTGCGGGCAATGGTCGAGGGCGAGATCTTGTGCTTCATAAAAACTCCTTTCGTTCCGGGTGATGTGCGGGGCTCAGCCGGAGAAGCGGCCAAGCCCCGCGCGGCGGCAGAGGGCGGGGTAGTCCTTGTAGGCGCGGCTCAGATCGACAGGGCCGTCGATGCCCGCCACATGGCCTGTGCTGGTGTACTGCCACATCCCGTGGGGGCGGGTGGGGCGCTTGCCGCGGTAATCGGCGAGCCAGAGGTCGTAGGCGGTGAGTGCATCCATCGCAAGGGCGGTGTCCGCAAAATTCGTGTAGGTGTAGACCATGGCGTAGAGATTCCAGGCTTCGAGCTGGGCGGCGGCCTGGGCCACCCGCTGTGCGAGCGCGGCAGGGGAGAGGGAGCGCAGCCGGGCGTCCTCCACATCAATGGCAAGGGGCAGCTGGAACGTTTTCCCGCGCAGCGCGGCCCGCAGGGCGTTGAGCTCCGCTTCGGTCTGCCGGGAGGTGACGGCGCAGGTGTAATAGTAGCCGCCCACCGGGATGCCGCGCGCCGTGCAGGCAGCATGATTGCGCTCGAACTGCGGGTCGGGGTAGGGCTGGCCGTTTCGGCTGCCCAGCACCCGCAGCATCACGCCGTCGATGGCACTGGAACGCTGCACCGCGTCCCAGTCTATGCAGCCCTGCCAGCGGGAGACATCCAGCACCCGCAGCGGGGTCATCGGATGGCCTCCGGGCGGTGAGTCGAATCGGGTGTTTGTGTCATGGAACAGACCTCCTTTCTGCTGTTGTCCCGATTGTACAGCCGGGATGCGAAATGCGGAAGTGTGGTCTTTTTTCTTGCGGATCTTTACCGTTCGGCATTTTGCCAAGGGGTGTTTCCGGGGCAGAAAAGCAGGGGCAGAACAGGGCCTTTTGGGGAGTAATTCTGGGTGCATTTTCGGGCGGAAAATGGCGTCTGTGAATGGTTTGTGATGACAAAAATCAAGGGAAATTCGGTCGATTTCCGGCTTTGAAACAGCACTTGAATGTTAAAAAATTATGAACAAATCATGCCCGGATTTTGCAAAAAAATCGGGAAGAATCGCTCGAAAATTTCGCGCATCCGGGAAAACTGTGTACAAAATTCACAAAAAACTATGTTAAGAATCTGGCAAACTGGAAATGTCAAATTTGACAAATCGGTTTTGGTCTGCTAAAATAGCTTCCGCTCAACAGACGTTGCAGCGTATAAAATTTATCACATTGAAGTGAAAAGCCGCACTGCGGCTCCCGAATACGGAGTGAAGAAACTCCGTGCCACGGCGGGTATTGGAAGGCCCGCATCGTATTCCAAACTGTAAAAAGAGAGGAGTTGTTCCGTATCGCTTCCGTCAAATTTCAAAAAGCATTGAGCGGCCGCACCCGTGCCGCCGCCCCCCGTGTGCTGGCGTTCTGCGTCATGGCCGTGAGCCTGTTGTTCACACTGGCCGTGACCGCCGCGAATCTGCGGCTGACCTACGTCACTGACTCCTATGGTGCGCGGCAGCTGGTGGTCAGCACTGACGCTGACAGCGACCCCGCCCGCGTGATGAGCCTTTCTGGCATGGAGGCCGAAGAGGGCGACCATGTCTATTACACCGCGTTCAGCGGCAGCCTGGCTTCCCTGAACATCGAGCGCGCATTCACCGTGACCATTCAGGCAGACGACCAGGAGTATCCGGTGAAGATGGCCTTTGGCACCGTTGCCGATGCGCTGGAACGCGCCGGCATCACCCTGGATGAAGAGGACTACACCGAGCCTGCACTGGACCAGCTGGTCACAGCAGGCAGCAGCATCGTGGTCCACCGCGTCGATTATCAGGACAAGGTCGAGACGCAGGCCATCCCCTACGATACCGAGTATGTCTACACCAGCCTGTACTTCCGCAACACCGGCCGCGCCACCACGTTACAGCACGGCTCGGAGGGCCAGCAGGCCGTGACCACCCGCGAGCGCTGGGTGGACGGTGAGCTGGAAAACAGCATGGTGGTCGATGTGACCACCACGGTGGAGCCCACCAATCATGTCGTCAAGACCTACGGTGCCGGTGCGCCTGTCTCGCCGCTGACCGGCACGGACGGCACCACCAATGCGCCCGCTTCCTACAGCAGGGTCCTCACCGGCAAAGCTACCGGCTACTATTCCAAGTCCGGCAAGGGCTCTTCCGGTCTGGGCCTGGGCTACGGCACGGTCGCCGTGGACCCGGACGTCATCCCCTACGGCACCCTGCTGTATATCACTTCCACCGATGGCCGCTTCGTTTACGGTTACGCCATCGCGACCGACACCGGCATCGCCGTTCAGAAGGGCGAGATCCTCGTGGACCTGTTCTACGAGACCTACGCCGAGTCGGTCATCAATGGGGCAATCCAGGTCAATGTTTACGTTGTGAACTGAGTCTTTGGAACCACCCCCGCGCACACGGAATGAACAGAACATCTGCCCCGCTCTTTGTTGCATTTTGCACAGAGAACGGGGGCAGATGTTCTTTTTTGTTTTATATTCCGTCAGGTTTACCTATAATTTTTGCATAAATTTAGCTAGGTTGTCTATATCACTAAAATATCCTCGAAAAGATTATGGTACATTTTCCGGAAAAAGCCTTGAAAAATGTGCCAAAATTCTTTAATATAAGAGAGTAAAAAGGTATAGGCCCCTCTGCGGCCTGTACGGGGAGGAGCTGTTTATGAAACCGACGGAAGAAAAAATCCATACGGATCCATCGGATCTGCCGATCTATCTGTTCAAGCAGGGCAATAACTGCGAAGCATACCGCTACTTCGGTGCACACATCGAGACCCGCGCCGGAGAGTCCGGTGTCGTGTTCCGCGTCTGGGCACCTCATGCCGCCGCCATCAGCGTGGTGGGTGATTTCAACAGCTGGAAGCCGGGCAGCCACCCGATGCACAAGGTGGATCAGGACTCGGTCTGGGAGCTGTTCATCCCCGGTATGAAGGAATATGACGTTTACAAATACTGCGTGACTACCCGCGCGGGCGACCTTGTCTACAAGGCTGACCCGTATGCCTTCCACGCTGAGACCCGGCCGTCCAACGGCAGCAAGGTCTACGACCTGAACGGCTTTGCGTGGCATGATGCCGCATGGCAGGAGGCCCAGAAGAAGGCCGATGTCATCAACGGCCCGATGAACATCTACGAGATGCACGTTGGCAGCTGGAAGACCAAGGGCGAGAATATCCCCTACAACTATTCCGAGCTGGCCGACCAGCTTATCCCGTACATCACCGAGATGGGCTACACCCATGTCGAGCTGCTGCCGGTCATGGAATATCCCTTTGACGGCAGCTGGGGCTATCAGGTCACGGGCTATTTTGCCCCCACCAGCCGCTACGGCACCCCCAAGGATCTCATGGCCTTTGTGGATAAGCTCCATGCCGCCGGCATCGGCGTCATCATGGACTGGGTGCCCGCGCACTTCCCGAAGGACCAGTTCGGCCTGTACCGGTTTGACGGCGAGCCCTGCTACGAGGACCCGAACCCCAAGCGCGGCGAGCACAAGGAGTGGGGTACCATGGTGTTCGACTTCGGCCGCAGCGAGGTGCAGAGCTTCCTCATCTCCAGCGCACTGTACTGGCTGGAGCAGTACCACATCGACGGCCTGCGCGTGGACGCCGTGGCCTCCATGCTGTATCTGGACTATAACCGCAAGCAGGGGGAATGGGAGCCCAACAAGGACGGCGGCAAGGAGAATCTGGAAGCCGTTGCGTTCCTGCGCAAGCTGAACGATACCGTCCTGGGCCGCCACCCCCACAAGTACATGATCGCGGAGGAATCCACGGCCTGGCCGATGGTCACCAAGCCTGCATCGGACGGCGGCCTGGGCTTCAACTTCAAGTGGAACATGGGCTGGATGAACGACATGCTCAGCTACATGAAGACCGACCCGCTCTTCCGCGCCGGCAACCACAACAAAGTCACCTTCAGCTTCTTCTATGCCTTCAGCGAGAACTTCGTGCTGCCCATCAGCCACGACGAAGTCGTCCACGGCAAGGGGAGCCTCATCAATAAAATGCCCGGTGAGTACGAGGCCAAGTTCGCCAACCTGCGCACCTTCTTCGGCTACATGATGGCCCACCCCGGCAAGAAGCTGCTGTTCATGGGCCAGGAGTTCGGCCAGTTCGCCGAGTGGAACGAGAACAAGCAGCTGGACTGGATGCTGCTGGGCTACGACAAGCACACCGAGCTGCAGAACTACGTCAAGACCCTGAACGCCTTCTACAAAGAGCATCCGGCGTTCTGGCAGATCGATTACAGCTGGGAAGGCTTCCAGTGGATCGTGCCGGACGACTCGCAGCAGAGCGTGGTCGCTTTCCTGCGCAAGGATGCAGCGGGCAAGCAGATCCTGATCGTCTGCAACTTCAACCCCGTCCTGCGTGAGGGCTACACCCTGGGCGCACCGGTGGCGGGTACCTACAGGGAAGTGCTGAACAGCGACGACGAAGCCTTCGGCGGTTCGGGCGCGGTCCACAACAAGGCCGTCCGCACCCACAAGAAGCCGCTGCACGGCTTTGAACAGAGCATCACCATCACCCTGCCGCCCATGAGCACCCTCTACTTCGAGGTGCCCACCAAGCGCACTCGCAAGGCGGCAGACCCGGCCAAGGCCGACGAAAAGGCAGCCTCCAAAAAGACCGCTGCCAAGACCGAAAAGGCCCCCAAAAAGACCACCCGCGCCACCAAGGCGAAGACGGAGAAGGCCGCGGAGGAAAAGCCCGCAAAGGCCGAAAAGCCCGCCAAGGCAGAGAAACCGGCCAAGGCCGCAAAACCCAGAAAGACCTCTGCAAAGGCCGAACCGGCCGAGAAGGCTGCGCTTGCGGAAAAGCCCAAGCGCACCCGCAAGACCAAAGCAGAAGCTGCCCCTGCGGCAGACGCTGCACCGGCAAAGCGCACCTACAAGCCCCGCGCCAAAAAGGTAGCAGAGCCCAAAGAGTGAGCCGTGCGCACAGACCATTCACATCGTTAGACCATTTCCAATTCCAAACCAACTCGGAAATGTGTAAAAGGGGAGAATAAAGCTATGGCAAAAGAAATTGTGGCAATGATCCTTGCCGGCGGACGTGGTTCGCGCTTGTATGCGCTGACACAGAAAACGGCAAAACCGGCGGTCGGTTTCGGCGGCAAATACCGCATCGTGGACTTCCCGCTGTCCAACTGCGTCAACTCCAACATTGATACCGTTGGCATCGCGACCCAGTATCAGCCCCAGAAGTTGAACGAGTACATCGGCAACGGCCAGCCCTGGGATCTGGACCGCCTGCACGGCGGTGTGCACACCCTGCCGCCGTATGAGCAGGCAAAGGGCACCGACTGGTACAAGGGCACCGCAAATGCCATCTACCAGAACATCAGCTTCATCGACAACTATGACCCGGAGTATGTCATCATCCTGTCCGGTGACCAGATCTGCAAGCAGGACTATGCAGACTTCCTCCGCTTCCACAAGGAGAAGGGCGCAGAGTTCTCGGTCGCTGTTATGGAAGTCGATTGGAAGGAAGCTTCCCGCTTCGGCCTGATGGTCGCAGACGAGAACGACAAGATCACCGAGTTCCAGGAGAAGCCCCCGGTCCCGAAGTCCAACCTGGCTTCCATGGGCATCTACATCTTCAACTGGGACGTCCTGAAGAAGTATCTGGAAGAGGACGAGGCAGACCCCAACTCCAAGAACGACTTCGGCATGAACATCATCCCGGCCCTGCTGCGTGACGGCCGCAAGATGTATGCCTACCGTTTTGCAGGCTACTGGCGCGATGTCGGCACCATCGACAGCCTGTGGGAGGCCAATATGGAGGTCCTCGACCCGGAGAACTCTGGCATCGACATCTTCGATAAGACCTGGAAGATCTACAGCCGCAACCCCGTTCTGCCGGCCCAGAAGATCGGCCCCCGCGCCGTCGTGCAGGACTCCCTTGTCACGGAGGGCTGCAAGATCTACGGCAATGTCCGGCACTCGGTCCTGAGCGCAGGCGTCGTCGTGGAAGAGGGCGCTACCGTGGAAGATGCCGTTCTGATGGACGGCGTCGTGGTCAAGGCGGGCGCTGTGGTCAAGCGCTGCATCCTCGCTGAGGATGTCGTCGTGGGTGCCGGTGCAAAGATCGGCGGCGACGGCGCCATCGCACATGTGGGTACCGGCCTGACCGTCGGTGCAGGCGCGACCGTCAAAGAGGGCGCCAAAGTATTTGATTCCGTCAAGGAGGGCGAGGAAGTATGCTGAGCCAGAACAACAATGCGTTGGGTATCATTTTCCCCAACAGCTATGACACCACCGTGCCTGAACTCGTGACCGAGCGCGCGATGGCATCCATCCCGTTTGCAGGCCGTTACCGCATGGTGGACTTCGTGCTGTCCAGCATGGCGAACTGCGGAATTTCCAACGTGTCCATCGTCGTGCGCAAGAACTACCACTCTCTGATGGACCATCTGGGCACCGGCCGTGAGTGGGATATGGCCCGCCGCCACGGCGGCCTGAACATCGTGCCTCCCTTTGCAGAAAAGGGTGTGCGCATCTATTCCGGCCGTGTCGAGGCTCTGGGCTCCATCCTGAACTTCCTGGAGAATCAGAAGGAGCGCTACGTCGTCATGAGCGATGCCAACATCGCCATCAACTACGACTTCAACACCCTGCTGGCCGCTCATCAGGCCAGTGGTGCCGATGTGACCATCGCATACCAGAAGACCGAGATCCCCGAGGGCCGCAAGAACGACAACTACACCCTGACCGTTGATGCCGACGGCCGCGTGACCGAGCTGCTGTTCAATGATTACCGCCCCGGCGTCCAGAATCTGGACCTGAACATCTACGTTCTGGAGCGCGAGACCCTGATCAAGCTGGTCAAGGACGCCACCGCCCGCGGCCTGATCTACTTTGAGCGCGACATCCTGGCACACAACGTCAACATCCTGAACATCCGCGCTGTGGAGTACACCGGTTATGTGGCCCACATCTGCGATATGAAGAGCTACTTCGACGAGAACCTGAAGCTCATTGACGAGAAGAACCTGGACGCTCTGTTCCCCAAGGGGAGCCCCATCTACACCAAGATCCGCGACGACAACCCCGTCCGCTACGTCAACGGTTCCTGCGTGGAGAACTCTCTGCTGGCCGACGGCTGCGTCATCGAGGGCACGGTCGAGAACTGTGTGCTCTTCCGCGGCGTCAAGGTCAAGAAGGGTGCGGTCGTCAAGAACTGCGTCCTGATGCAGGACACCATCGTGGAAGCCAATGCGCAGCTGGAGTGCGTCGTCACCGACAAGAATGTCCGCGTGACCGCTGGCAAGAAGCTGTCCGGCACCGAGAGTTTCCCTGTTTACGTGCAGAAGAACCACATGGTCTGATGCGCTTCCTTTGATTTTTTCACAGGGGCGGCTCCCTCCCCGGTAGCCCCTCTCGGAAAGAGGGGCGGGGGCAGTTTTGCCCCCGCCCACTCTTTGTTTCAACCGCTTTTCTGAAAGGAGCGATCTTATGAAAATCCTCTATGCTGCTTCGGAAGCAACTCCCTTTGCGAAATCCGGCGGTCTGGCCGATGTTGCAGGCTCCCTGCCCAAGGCTCTGGTCAAGGACGGCGTGGATGCCCGCGTCATCATGCCGCTGTACGGCGACCTGAAGATGCGTGACCGGCTGGAATACGTCACCAACTACTCGGTGCCGGTGGGCTGGCGCAGCCAGTACTGCGGCCTGTTCAAGGCCGAAGTGAACGGCGTGACCTACTACTTCCTGGACAACGAGTATTACTTCCGCCGCCGCGGTCTGTACGGCTTCTACGATGACGGCGAGCGCTTCGCCTTCTTCTCCCGCGCCGTGCTGGAGACCCTGTTCTACATCGACTTCACCCCGGACATCATCAACTGCAACGACTGGCAGACCGCTCTGGTGCCCGTTTACCTGAATCTGTACTACCGTCATCTGGACAAGTTCAACCGGATCAAGACCATCTTCACCATCCACAACATCGCCTATCAGGGCAAGTACGGCACCGACATTCTGGAGGACACCTGCGGCATCGGCCGCCGCGACCAGCACATCGTCGAGTACGATGGCTGCGCCAACTTCATGAAGGGTGCCTTCGAGACGGCTGACAAGATCACCACCGTCAGCCCCACCTATGCGCAGGAGATCCTGGACCCCTGGTTCAGCTACGGTCTGGATGCCCTGCTGCGCGAAAAGCAGTATAAGCTGTGCGGCATCCTGAACGGCATCGACATGGAGGCGAATGATCCCGCCACCGACCCGAAGATCCCCTTCAACTACGACATCACCAACTTTGAAGAGGGCAAGGCAAAGTGCAAGGAAGCCTTGCAGGACAAGTTCGGCCTGAACAAGGACGGCAGCCCTGTCTTCGCCATGGTCAGCCGCATGGTCGGCATGAAGGGCTTCGACCTGGTGCAGAGCATCGCCGACGGTCTGGTGGACCGCGGCATCGAGCTGGTCATCCTGGGCAGCGGCGAGAGCCAGTATGAGAACTTCTTCTCCGAGCTGTGCGCCCGCCACCCCGGCCGCGTCGGCACCTACATCGGCTTCGAGCCGGCACTGTCGCAGGAGATCTACGCCGGTGCAGACGTCTTCATCATGCCGTCCAAGAGCGAGCCCTGCGGTCTGGCCCAGATGGTCGCCTGCCGTTACGGTACGCCTCCCATCGTCCGCGAGACCGGCGGCCTGCGCGACTCCATCCACGACTGCACCCTCGGCGAGGGCAACGGCTTCACCTTTGCGGGCTACAGCGCCCACGAGCTGTATGACGCCTGCTGCCGTGCACAGGACCGTTACTACAACAAGGAAGACTGGCACAACCTCGTCAAGCACGACATGGAATGCGACTTCAGCTGGGACCTCTCGGCCAAGAGCTACGAGGGTCTGTACAACGAGACCGCAAACCTCTGGTAAATTCGACCAATTCCATACACTCCAGCCCTGCCGGGCCTCTGTACTGCACAGGGGCCCGGCGGGGCTTTTTGCTGTCAAGGGGCAGACTGAACAAAGACGCCATCCCTTTTTTGTGGAGGATGCGATGAACGGCGGACAAAAATCCACCGGAGGAGGACAGTTGTGAAGTAAGTATAAACAAACTATGAAGATTTCACAGAATTTGGTGGAGAATTGATTGAAAAAACCGACGGTTTGAATTATACTATCCCTATGAGGGTCTTGCATGGAAAAGGTCCTTTGCGAAAGAGCCGCCGCATGGGGTGCCTGCGGCGGGCAGACCAGAAGGAGGAACGCCGTTGAAGGGCTTATACAAAGCACTGGAGGATATCGTGTGGCTGACGCAGCTGGGCTTGTCCATGCTGCTGCCGCTGCTGCTCTGTCTGGGCGGCTGCTGGTGGGCAGTGAACCGCTGGGGCTGGCCGGAGTGGGTGTATCTTCCGGGCGTTTTTCTGGGGCTGGCCGCAGGGGCACAAAATTTCTGGGTCTTTGCCAGGGAGCGGATGGAACGCGCCAAAAAGGAGAAGACTTCTCGTATCGGCTTTAATTCGCATCAATGAACGTTGGAGGGTTTGCTATGAAATTGCAGCCGGAGTCCAAAAAGGAACTGCTGCGCATCGCCTGCGGCACCGCCATCTGTACGGCGGCCATGTGGGTGCTCTTTGCAGCGCTGCACCTGGTGGGCTGGGTCCGGTTCGACTACACAGTCGTGCTGGGCGGTCTGGTGGGTGCAGCCGTCGCCATCGCAAACTTTGCGGGCATCTGCTTCGTGGTGCAGAAGATCATCGACGAGCAGGATGAGAAGCGCCGCAAAGCCAAACTACAGCTTTCCCACAACAGCCGGATGCTGCTGCAGGCCGTCTGGGTCATCGTGGCCATCGCCGCGCCCTGCTTCCAGCCGTTTGCCAGTGTCCTGCCGCTGTTTTTCCCGCGGATCACCATTTATTACCTGCAAATAACGGGTAAGTACAAGCCCCTTGCGCAGGCAGCCCCCGCACAGGACGTCTCGGTGGAAGACGAACCGGTGCAGGCCGCCGCGCAGGCCGAAGCTCCCGGCGAAAAAGGGGGTGAAACCTAACAAATGGAACTGAACGGCGCAAAGATCCTGTATACCATCCATACGGATATCCCCATTCTGGGGGATTTCAAGATCACCCAGACCCTTGTGAGTACCTGGATCGTGATGGCGCTGCTGACGGCGCTGGCCTTCTGGCTGGGGCATGACCTGAAATTGGAAAATGTCTCCAAGCGGCAGGCCGCCGCCGAGTTCATCGTGGAACGGCTCGATCAGTTCGTGCACGAAAACATGGGCACACACTTTGACCGGTATATCCCGCTGGTCGGCGCGATCTTCGCGCTGAGCATCGGGTGCAACCTGATCAGCGTGGTGGGCCTGTGGAGCCCCACGGCCGACCTCAACACCGAGGCTGCGTGGGCCATCGTCGTCTTCGTCCTCATCATGTACTACAAGATCACGACGAACGGCATCCTCTCGTATCTGAAGGGCCTGCTCGACCCCATCTTCATCATGGCACCCATCAACGTCCTGTCGGAGCTTTCGACCCCCGTCAGCATGGCGTTCCGTCACTTTGGCAACATCCTGTCCGGCACAGTCATCTCCACCCTGCTGTACTGGGCGCTGGCAAGCCTGAGCCATGTCATATTCGGCTGGCTGCCCGGCTTCCTGAGCCAGATCCAGCTGTTCCAGATCGGCATCCCGGCCTTTACGGGCCTGTATTTCGACTGGTTCGGCGGCTGCATCCAGGCATTCATCTTCTGTACCCTGACCACCATTTTCATCAAACGTGCTGCCGGTGAAGACTGAGCCGGCATCCCCCAAAAACATTTTTTCAGGAGGACACTATTATGACTGACTTTCAACTTCTGGCTCGTGGTATCGCTCTGGCAGGCTGCGGCATCGGCGCAGGCCTGGCACTGATCGCAGGTATCGGCCCTGGTATCGGCGAAGGCAACGCCGCCGCTGCGGCTTGTGAGGCCGTTGGCCGCCAGCCCGAATGCAAGAGCGACGTCACCAGCACCCTGATCCTGGGCGTTGCACTGTCTGAGACGACCGGTATCTACGGCTTCGTCACCGGCCTGCTGCTGATCTTCCTCGCACCCGGCATGTTCATGAACTATCTGGGCTGAGCACTCCCCGAACAATAAGAAACGAAAGGGGAGACGCTTATGCAACTTTATCAGGCATTGATCACGCTGGATGGCTGGACCTTTCTGGCCCAGATCTGCAACCTGATGATCCAGCTGGTGATCTTCAAAAAGCTGCTGCTGAACCCGGTCAAAAAGGTCATCGCCGAGCGCAAGGCCAAGGCCGACAGCCAGATCGCGGACGCCCAGAAGCTCCGCACCGAGGCCGAGGCCATGAAGGCGGAGTATGAGCAGAACCTGCAGAATGCCCGCAACGAGGCCAACCAGATCGTGGCGTCGGCGCAGAAGACCGCCGCAGCCCGCAGCGAAGAGCTGCTGGGTGAGGCCCGCGCCCAGGCCGCTGCCCTGAAGCAGAAGGCCGAGGCCGACATTGCGCAGGAACGCAAGAAGGCCGTCAACGAGGCCAAGGACGAGATCGGCGGCATGGCGATGGAGATCGCCTCCAAGGTGGTCGAGCGCGAGATCAAGGAAGCCGACCATCAGGATCTGATCGACGAATTTATCAAAAATGTGGGTGAAGCATCATGACCGAGACTGCAAGGATGTACGGCGGAAGCCTGTATGACCTGGCAGCGGAGGAAGGGCTGGAGACCCGCATTCTGGGCGAGCTGGACGAGGCCGTGGCGCTTTTTAAGGCAAGCCCGGAGTACCTGCATCTGCTCAGCACCCCCAGCATCCCCAAAAAGGAGCGCTGCGGCCTGCTGGACGAAGCGCTGCGGGATCGGGTCCACCTCTATGTGCTGAACTTTTTGAAGATCCTGTGCGAGAAGGGCACCCTGCGGGAACTGTCCGGCTGCGCACGGGCTTACCGTGTGCGCTACAATCAGGCGCACGGCATTCTGGAAGCAACGGCCATCACGGCCATTGCCATGACTGCCGCGCAGACCGAGCAGCTGCGCCAGAATCTGGCTGTTGCGGCTGGCGTTCGCGGAGTGGACCGCCACGCCCGAATAAACCGGGGCGATCTTCACCGCCGTGTGGAGGTCCGAGGTCGTCGCGCCGCCGATGATGACCGGAATGCGCAGCCCCCGCCGTTCCAGCTCCTCGCAGACGCGGGCCATTTCGTCGAGCGACGGGGTGATCAGCCCGCTCAGGCAGATGCACTGCGCGCCCCACGCCACCGCCTCCTCGACGATGCGTTCCGGCTCGACCATCACGCCCAGGTCCCGGATTTCGTAACCGTTGCAGGCCATCACGACCGCCACGATGTTCTTGCCGATGTCGTGCACGTCGCCTTTCACGGTGGCGATCAGCACTTTCCCCGAATTATGCGCATTCGCGGCCGACCCCTGTTCGATATAGGGCGTCAGCGCCGCCACCGCGCGTTTCATCACGCGGGCGGTCTTCACCACTTGCGGCAGGAACATCTTGCCCTCGCCGAACAGCGTGCCGACCTGCTCCATGGCAGGCATCAGCAGCGTGTCGATCACGGCCATCGGGCTTCCCAGCGCCTCGTAACCCTCCAGCGCATCCTGCTCCACGTAGTCGGCCACGCCCTTGAGCATCGCATGGGCGATACGCTCTCCGAGCGTCCCCGCACGCCATGCGTCGGGGGCCTGCGGCTGCGCCTGGGCCGTCTGCTGCACCCCGTGGGCATACTCCGCGAGCCGCTCCGCGGCGTCGGCCCGGCGGCAGAGGATCACGTCCTCGACGCGGCAGAGCAGTTCGGGTTCGATCTGGCTGTACACTTTGAGCATCTGCGGGTTGACGATGCCCATGTCCATTCCGGCCCGGATGGCGTGGTAGAGGAACGCCGAGTGCATCGCCTCGCGCACCGTGTTGTTGCCGCGGAAGGCGAACGAAAGGTTCGACACGCCGCCCGAGACCTTCGCATGGGGAAGGTGCTCCTTGATCCAGCGCGTCGCGTCGATGAACGCCTTGGCGTAGCCGTCGTGCTCCGCAATGCCCGTTGCGACGGCCAGCACGTTGGGGTCGAAAATGATGTCTTCGGGCGGAAAACCGTTGTCCGTCAATAGCTTGTAGGCTCTCTCCGCAACCTCTGCTTTACGTTCGAAGGTGTCGGCCTGGCCCCGCTCGTCGAAGAGCATCACTACGGCCGAAGCGCCGAAGCGGTGGATCTCCGCGGCCCGGCGCAGGAATTCCGCTTCGCCCTCCTTGAGCGAGATGGAGTTGACCACCGACTTACCCTGCGTCACTTCAAGTCCTGCTTGAAGTACCTCCCATTTCGACGAGTCGATCATCACCGGCACGCGGGCGATCTCCGGCTCCGAGGCCATCAGGTTGAGGAACGTGCGCATCGCCGCCGGACCGTCGATCAGCCCGTCGTCCATGCAGACGTCGACGATCTGCGCCCCGGCGTCGACCTGTGCGCGGGCCACCGAGAGCGCCTCTTCGTAGTTGGCTTCGCGGATCAGCCTTGCGAAACGGGCCGATCCGGCGACGTTCGTGCGTTCGCCGACGTTGATGAAGTTGGCTTCGGGGACGATCCGCAGCGGCTCCAGACCGCTCAAGGTTGTGATGTGTTTCGGCGCGGGAACAGGCCGCGGGGCGTAGTCTCCGGATATTTTCGACAATTCGAATATGTGGGCGGGCGTCGTGCCGCAGCAGCCGCCCACGATGTTCACCAGTCCGCGACGCATATACTCGCCGACATCCCCGGCGAACATTTCGGGCGTCTCGTCGTAACCGCCCATCACGTTGGGAAGCCCTGCGTTCGGGTGCGCCGAGATGCGCGTTCCGGCCACTGCCGCCAGCCGTTCGAGGTAGGGCAGCAGCTGCTTGGCCCCGTAGGCGCAATTCAGTCCGACCGACAGCAGGTTCGCATGCGACACCGAGACGGCGAAGGCCTCGACGGTCTGCCCCGAGAGGGTGCGGCCGCTGGCGTCGGCGAGCGTTCCGGAGACCATCACGGGGATCGCGCGGCCCAGCCGCTCGCAGAGCGTGTCGATGGCCCAGAGGGCCGCCTTGGCGTTGAGCGTGTCGAAAACGGTCTCCACCAGCAGGATGTCCGCCCCGCCGTCCACCAGTCCCCGCA
>OIBG01000139.1_pt1 | contig 18607 bp, 7 predicted proteins | sample 1581011 | NCBI WGS metagenome assembly OIBG01 (sample SAMEA3882533, study PRJEB24775) | human gut metagenome | biome: human-associated habitat; feature: intestine environment; material: feces | place: Netherlands | collected 2009/2010 | reverse complement strand
TCCCATGCGGACTGAACAGGGTCTTGCTCGTGCCGAGCATCAATCCGTTTTCGTAGACGAACATCACATCGCCGTAGAACAGGTCCTTTTCGGAAACATCGGTAAAGGGATTCGCGCCTGTGCCGCTATTGCGCAGAATCGTCAGCGTGTAGGTTTTAGTACCGATCTTCACGACAATGTCGGTTGTGCCGCTGTTGGGGATGGCAACGGTTGCGCTGCCGCCGGTGGACAGAGCCTGTCCGTTGATGCTCACGGGCTCGCCGTTTCCAGACACCGCTGTGACTAGCGTAGATGTTGCTCCGCTATCATTTTGCAGCGTATAGGTATAGTTCGTTCCGTTGGCGGTAAAATCGCCGAGCCCCACTGCCAGACCTTCAAAGGTCAGAAGGTCTTTACCGGGCACTGCGGCTCGCACCACTACGCGGGTGCCAAGCCGGGAGAAGGTGACGGTTTCCGTCCGGAAGGTTTCCCCGGAGATGGCACCGCCAATACGGGTCTTTTTCGTTTCCAGAACGGTCCCGGCAGCATCCAGCAGCGTGGCCACCAGCTCTGCGCTAGTCTGAGACTGCAGGCAGTTGTTGCGCAGGGTAATGGCGGCGGTGCTGTGACCGTTGCCGTCGTTCCCCTGTGTCACATCCATCGTCAGCTGCTCTCCGGTGCGGGCCAGTGCGCCGGTCATATGGACGCTGGCCTCGCTGTCACTGCCGTCATACTCCGGCAGGCGCTGATTGCTTCCCGTTCCACCGATCTTGCCTTCCGCCCACGCCTCGGCGTACAGATAGGTACCCACATTGGGGATCTCGGTTTTGCCAATGGATGTCATATACCTGCCCAGATCATAGGTCAGGTCCAGTGTAAAGGTTCCCTGATCGATGCGGGCGAGGGCGCTGTCTTCGGAAATGGTGATTTCATTACCGCTAACCGATACGCCGTTTGTGGTGCATGCTACCTCTGCAGGTTCGGTATGCAGATCATCCGCATAGAACGCAAGCTTCACCTCGCGGCTCTTTCCGCCGGCCAGCGTGGCGGCAGAGGAATTATAGAGGGTCATGCGCACCGTGCGCTTGCCGGCGCTCTCCGCAATCACTTCCATTTGCGAGATGCCAATGTCGGGATAATCCAGATACACTGTGCCGTTTTCGTGGATGCCGCCAGCGGCGGTGATGGTATAGCCCGGGTCGGTCACGCGGTCCTTCACATGGTGCCAGACGGTAAGGGTGGTGCTTTCATTGGGCAGCAGTTTTTTCGTAAGGGTGGCGGTTTCCCCGCTGCCAAGCTTGACCGTTAGGTTTGTCACATCGTTCAGCCCGGTGTTGCGGATGGTAAAGCGAATGGGTGTCAGGCTGTTCAGCGCCAGCGTTGCATAATCCACACCGATCTGTTCCACTGCCACCGCATCGGTGATAAAATCAGAGGTAGCGGTATAGAGGATCGTTTCCTCACCCGGAACGGTCACGCCGCCGATTACCTCCGGCTTTTCATCGTCATACCGGGTGGCCTGAATGGCAGCCTGCACCTGATTGCTGCCGCTGACATAGGCATCAAAGTGGTCAGCCAGCGTGCGATCCGGCAGCTCTGCCAGTTCCAATGGTGCGGACAGAGTGTAGGTATTTGTGGCATAGCGCAGCTTGGCCGCCTTCAAAATGCCGTGATCTACCGCGCCGTTGGCGTCATTGACAGTCTCATTCCAGACGATGGTAAGATCATTGAGGCTGCGATGATTCCCGCTGAGGGAAGCGAAGCGGAAGTCTCCGCCCACGACGGCGTTGCCGCTGCTGGTCAGGGCAGACAGAGAGCCGGGGAAGCTGTTGGACATGGTGCTTCCGCCGTCCACAGCCAACAGCTGGATATCGCTGCTGCCGTCTCGGACACTATGCCAACCGATGACAAATCGGTCATCCCCGATGCCAAAGTTGGCTGCAACGACCTGGGGGTTTTCGTCAAGATTGCTGTCACGGGTCGCCAGCATGGCTGTACCGGGATTTCCGTCAGCAGCCACGGTACAATAGGCGATCTCGTAGGCGGAGGTATCTCCGGTTCCGCTGCGGTCCAGCGAGTAAACCGCCATAGCGGTTCCGTCGGGCAGCATGGCCGCCTGCAACGCCTTCACGCTGCCAGTAGCACCGTTATAAAGCATTTTGGCATCCCTCCAGGTGCGGTTAGTGCTGTCATAGCAACGGTACATGATACAATCTCTGGTCGTGAAGTTCAGCAGGTTGTTGCTGCCCTGCGTACCGGGATCGGGGGTGTAGACGCTGCGCCAGAACACGATGGCCTTGCCGTTGCCGCCCACTGCCGTGGCTGGGGCCAGATCCGGCGTGCCGTCCTTGGTTAGGCGGGTGGAGGTCCAGGCTGTGCCGTCATAGACGGACGCTACGATCTCCGTGCTGTTCATCAGCAGGTTTTGCTCTTCCAATGTCACGGGATCACCGGCATCTTTACCCGGTAGCTCGGTGCCCATGCGAACCCAAGCCGCCGCCGCGAAGCTTTCGGTGCCGGACAAAGAAACGCTCGTGTCGCCGTAGCCGGGGAACCCTGTGGGAGCGTCAATTTCACTGGAGGGAGTATAGACGCCGCCATTGAGGGTGGAAAAATGCGCCCGGCTGTCGTAAATACTGCTGCTGTTGCCGTCGTTGATGTAGGCCAATACCTTCCCGTCATCGCTGAGCTGTGGATAGGATGTGGGGTTGGCATTGGTCTGGATGTTTTGCAGCCCATTGGTGGAGTTCAGAGAGAACAGCATCATCCGCCGCTGGGGCTGGCCCCAGGTACGGGCATATTGCTCCAGATAGTCCCGGCTTTGGAGCGTTGCACTGGCAGAAGCCACCTGCATTCCGCTCTGGGCCGCCGCCATCCGCAGCGAGGCAAGGCTCAGCCCACTGGTGGCGCTATTCCAGTAGTCGTCGATTGTTTTCCAGTCATTAAAAGTCTTGGTGGCTCCAAAGGTTCCGGAGGCGATCACCGCCTCGTAGGAGATAAACAGGAAGGTGGCCACAAATTTGATTCCCACTTCGCTTTGGATCCCCAGGGCCTGACCGTTGATCTGGCGCTTTGTCTCGTCGGCAAGATAGGTGCGGGAAAGGAACTTATTCTGACTGTCCACATCCAAATTGCCGAATAGGCCGATCTTCAGCGCCACGACCGAATAGTCAAAGCCAATGCCGCCAAACGCGTGGACATAGGCGTTGATACGCAGCGTGGTCAAAAAGTCATTCACTGCCGTGGCCGTGGGATCGCTCCAGGCAAGCTCTGTGCCCTGTCCCTGCTGGCCGTAGCGCACTGCGGTACGGAAATCCAGCTGAATGGCACCGCCCAGCTCAAAGGTTGCTGTCAACGGCACGGGGCCAGCCATGGCGTTCACGCTGAAGGAGAAGCCCACGCCAACGCCGGCGGTAAAGCCGCCGCCTACGGTGAAAACCTCCCACTCCTTTTTTTCGGCGTTATAGCGGATCTCCGCTTCGTAAAAGCCCTCCAACTGCAAGTTGAGATCCGTGCTGGTGACATTGTCGGCCAAGGAGTTGGTTTTGTAGTCCCCCTTGGGATCATAGGTTCCCTGGGCCATCTGGCTCAGGTCCCCGGTCCCGGGCACGCCCACCTCCAGGTTCTGCGTCAGCACATTCGCACCCAACGCCACGCCGTCCTCGGAATAGTCCATGTCCTCCATCTCCAGCGTATTGTACCCGGCCCAAATCATGGCACGGAACACGGAGGGATCTTCGCTGGGAGTGATAATCATTTTGAACACGGAAGTGTCCACCGGACCGCTCAGATCATCCAGCCGTCCGGTCAGCACCTTGAGAATGTTACTGCCCTCCACTTCTCCAAAGTTGACTCCCTCCACTATACTGGAGGCGCTCATCGTCGCCAGAATACCGGTGACGCGCTCATCCTCTGTCACCTTGGGCACTCGGGTCAGATCAACGACCCGGAAGGGCATTATTTTCTCCTGCAGCAGGCTGCCGTTCAGGCTCAGCTGCGTTTTCATACCCACATCCTTGCCGTCGGCGATCCATCCAGAGGTGGTCATGGTGGCCTCGGTGAGGGTCAGATCGTTTTCCGCTACAGGGATGGATGAGAAGGGATACTGCTTGGTACTGCTGCTCTGGGCGGCAGGAAGAACGCCGTATTCGTCCGCCAGCTTGAGACTGTAATTCTGCGCGTTGGCAATATCCTCGCCCCAGAGGAACATGGTGGTGTGCAGGCTTGCTGTTTTAAAGCTGCTGTTAGGGCCAATCTTCCCAGTCGAGCTGCGGACATCCACCTTCTGACCGTTGGCAAGACCGTAATCAACGCTTTGCGCCACAATAAAGGGTTTCTTTTTCTCCCCCGCCGGCACGCTCTCCAGAGAGACAACGCCCTCTGCGGTGCGCATTACATCGTCCACGCCCAGCTTGCCGTTGACGGTCAGCAGCAGCGGATAGTACTTGTCGCCGTCAATTGCGCTGATCTCCAGAATGTACTCCAGCTGATCCAGAGCGGAAAGCGCCGTGGTGTTGCTCTCGCCCTTTTCGGCCGACCAGAACTGGGTGGAATCCAGATAGACGGTTATATTTCCCGCCGCATCCGTGGTATAGGTGTCGCCGGTGATGCCGCTGACAAGTGCTCCTGCCCTGGAGCCCAGCAGAGCTGTCTGGCAGTAGCCTCCGTTTTTATAAACGCCGCCGCGAACGGTCACCGTCTTGTTCGCCAGCGGATCGCCGCCCGGCGTGATGAGCGTCACAGATGCCCGGGCGACTCGCCGAAGGCTGAAGGTATTCAAGGGATAAAGCTGCAGTTTTGTGGCATCCCGCTCGCCGGAACGCAGATTTTCTTTATAGATGGTGCCCAGATAAATATCCGCGCCGGAGCCGGACCGCAGAGACACCTCACTGGCGATTCCGTTGGGTTCGTAAAGCGCCAGCACGCCTTCACTGTTGGTCGTGACCGTTTTGGGCACACCTTTGCCGTCGGTGTATTGCAGCGTAGTTTCCGCTGCAGGCGTCAGCTGGAAGAGATAGAACTTATTTTGCAGCGTCTCCGCTGTCACCTGTACGGCGGCTTTCATGCCCGTGGCGGCATGGGTAGCCGTGACGGTTGCGGTGCCGTTGGCCAAGCCGGACAGCGCCATTTTGGTTTCGGGAAGGTAGGAATCAAAGGAGAAGTTTCTGATGTCCTCATACAGTCCGCCCTGCTTGTAGTTGACGGAAATGGCATTGTTGTTGCTGGAGAGCCACCGGATGCCGTCTTTAAAGGAGTTCCATCCGTACTCGTCATAGTTGATGCCTATGTACTCGATCAGCCCCAGCTCCTGGCGCAGCTGCAAAATTTCAGCTGTAACGGTGGGCAGGCTGCCGCTGACCTTGGAGGTATTGTCCATGGTCAGCGCAGAAATCGTGTCTCCTTTGTCGTCCTGCACCTTCAGTGCGTCGGCATCGTAGACATACAGGGGGAAGGAGTCGGTGCTGGGAGATTCCTCACCAGGATTCTCCACGCTCAAAACCACCTGATAGGTGTCCTTCAGATTGCCGGCTTGCACACTCTGTAATTGCAGGGAGTAACTTCCGGAGGCACCGGATAGGCTCTTTCTGTCCACCACTTCGGTGTCGTTGTCTTCTGTGACCCGGGTGATGGTCAGCGTGGGCTGTTGAGAGGCGCCGGTAGTAGCATTTTCCACCGACCAGTCGATATTGACGGTGCCGTCGGTATCCTTGTGGTAAATGCTCTGGGGCGGTGTCAGCTTGGCCGTGGCAGGCGGTGCCTGCACGATGATCCAGGCAAGTGCCGACAGGCGGACGTCCTCACCCTCGGCGTTGGGGTGCGGCATGGAGACCCGCACCGTGTAGGCCGGGATATTGCCGTTGGAGAGCTTGGAGAGCACATTCTCCTCGATCCGCACGCTGTTTTCATCTTTGCCGGCGGTATAAGACGCAACGGGCTTAAGGCCGCTCAGCGCCGCCTCTTTCGCGTAGTTGCCCTTATACAGTTCGATCGTGTAATTGAACTCTTTGCCCGATGCCATCAGCGCGGCGTTAGAGCTCCACAGCACGGTGGCGGGCTGATTTTTCCGCGTCACGATGGACGCGCCGCCGGGAATCACCAGTGCCAGGGAATCGCCTGCCGTCACGGTATAGGGCTTTGACTTGCCCGTCACATCATCGGCAGTGTCCACAGTCCCGTTGTCCGCCGTAAAGGTAAAGGTGACGACTCCCACCTTGGTTCCTGTGGTGGCAACAAGGCCGGTATCCTCGTCGATGGTGGCAATGTCCAGGTCACTGCTGCTCCATTTACCGGTGATGTAGCTGGCCTGCTCACCGTTTTTCCCCAAAACCTTGGCCTGAAGCGTGGGGCGGGCGGCTTCGGCGAGGGAAATCGTATAGTCGGCGTCATTCGCTTCCGGGACGACCTTCACCGTGTGCGCGGAAACTTTCTTTGCCACCGTGAACTGCCGGGTCAGGGGAAGAACATTCACCCAGTTAGGAGAGTCTTTCGTGCCCTCGTTGGCCTGCAGCGTCACCGTATAGGTGCGGGTGTAAGCCGCGGGTGCGATTGCATAGTCGCTAATGGTGAAGGCTTCCTTCTCTGTGTCCAGATAGACCTGCAGATAGATTGGTTCAACCGCGGAGTCGTACCTCAGTTCGAGGCGGAAGGGGGCTTCCTTCTGCTCTGTTCCTGTCGGGGTGTGATAATTGTTGTATACGGTCTTGTAGGCCTCCGTCATGTTGGCGTTCATCGTGAACGATGCCTCGCCGTTGGCGTAGTCGGCGGCCAGCGCGGTGGGAGCGTTGCGCATCAAGACGCTCTCCAGCGCAACGTCGGTAATCGGCTCGCTTGGATACTGTGTGGTATCCAGCGGATGACCGAAAACATCTTCCACGCCGGTCATACCACTGACGATGACCGTGGCGGCATCCACATCCTGCACTGGGTACCAGAGCATTGCCGTGACGCCGTAGTTGTTCATGGAAAGCTCAGCGGCGCTATACACTTTGCCATTGATGGTCACGGTGGCGTTGCTAAGATTCACGAACTCGTTAAAGGTAACTGTGATGGGCACGTGCTGTCCGCTGGCATAGGTTCCCGCCGGGGCCGTGACGCTTTGAATGATGGGCTTGTCCGTGTCCACCAGCTTGGCGGTGACGTTGCTGTTCTTGGTGGTGGCCCAGGAATTTTGGATTTCGCCCTGTACACTTTTCATATACAGTCGGAAGGGCAGCCAGTACTGCTGATCCCCTCTGTTTTGCGTGGTAGACTGCAGGGAGATGCTGACTGTTTCGCCCTTGTTGATCGTACAGTTCAGCGCTTTTGTTCTGTTGTTGCTGAGCTCCAGAGATTTTCCATTGAACTTGTACTCCGTCAGATAGAACGGGGCAAAGGGCTGGTTTTTATACCAGCCATACGGCGCAGGGCCAGTATAGGCAGCTACGCTGGTACTCCAGTTAAACTCGATGCTGGCGTCGATTTGGTATGGTTGATAAAATGGGTCGGAGCCGACGGGAAGCACCGAGTTGCGAGCGCCATCCAGAATTCTGATGGTATCGCTTAACGCAACGAAGTCCGGATTGTTGGCACCGAGGGCATTGTATTCATCTGCCAGCAAAGGAATATACATATCCCCCTGTATTGTGTCTGTACTTTCGTATCTTTCCTCATAGTTCGGCGCGGTCATTGATGTTTGTATTGCGGGGGCGCCAACCGTCTTTATTAGCTTGAGCTGATGGTGGTCGGCATAGCTGGTGCCGTCATAGAACACCAGATTTTCCGCATCGTAAAATTCAATCATCCCCAGCAGGTCGCCATAGGAATAAGAACCCTCGAGCCAGTCTGGGTTCCCTCCTTTGGTTGTAACCTTGACAGTGATTTTACAACCATCTAAACTGAAAGTCGAGCCTACGTCATAGGTCAGCTTGTAGGACCCGTCGCCTTGGGCGACCCCACTCGTCTCGCCTATCGAGACCTCCACATCGCGGATATAATCGCTGAGCTGGCCTTTTTGAATGCGGTAGGAAAAGCCGACCGGTTTTCCGCCATATACAGTAAAAGTCCCGGAGCTCCAGCTGTTGGTTGCGAGTTCCCCCAGCGTTTGGCTCATCATGCCGCTCATATCCACCGTCTCAACGCCCTCAGGCTTTGTGGCAAAGGCGGAATACCGCAAGCTGATGCCCTGCAGCTCCAGCTGCTCCATCAGGCTATTGAGATTCTCCAGAGCTTCCCCGGTAAACTCCCTGCCGGAGAAATAGGTGTCCTTGATCCGCTGCAGCTCCTGTTCGATTTGGATCATGGTCTTCAAATCGCCCAGCGCCACCGGAGTCCCATCCACGTCGGCTATACGGGTGAGATCCGTGGCGGGATTTTCCAGCAGCTCCATGACAGCCGCCAGTGTCAACACCTGGCCGTCCAGCGTGATGGTTTGATCCACCTTGAAATTGCCGTCTTCGTCCAGCAGCCCCAAAGCGTTCAGCATGGAAAGCACTTGGTCGCTGCTGCCGCCAGTCAGGGCGGAGAGCTGCTCCAAAATCGCCTGATTTTCCTCGGGTGTGTTGCCCAGCGAATCGCTCACCGCTGCAAACGCCGCTGTCGGCAGCATGGTCAGCACCATGCAGCAGACGAGCAGTATGCTAAGTATTCGTTTTTTCATTGGCTTTTCTCCTCCTGTTCGTGTCGGTTCGGTTTGTCCGCCCCGCCTTTTTTCTGGTTTTCTCTGTTTCTGAGCCGAATGCACAGTGCGATGATGACCACCGCCGCTGGCACCATCCGCCGCCGGAGCGCAGCCCTTACAAGCCCATTGAGGTCTGGTGGATGTTCAGCCGCGGGGAGTTTGCCGCGTTTTTGCTGAACTGCTTTGCCGTGCCCGGGCTTCTGCTGCTCACCTTCCCGCTGGGGTGGTACATCGGCGGCGACGCAGCCAGCTTTATCACGGGGCTTGGCGTACTGTTTTTTGTGCTGTTCATCTCCCCCATTGCCGAGCGGCTGATCGACGGGTTTTGATTTTTCCGCATGTTTAAACTAAAAGAAAAGACCTGTCAGATTCCTCTGACAGGTCTTTGTGGTGGAGAATACCGGGATCGAACCGGTGACCTCTTGCATGCCATGCAAGCGCTCTCCCAGCTGAGCTAATCCCCCATAGCTGGCGTCGCTTCGAAGCGTTTGTGTTTCGCGCGCTCCTGACGACGCCATTTATTATAGCAAACCGTTTTTCAAATGTCAAGCGGTTTTTTGAAATTATTTTAGGATTTTTTAATCGTTGCTTCTGCGGCCCAGCATACGCAGGATATACAGGAAGATGTTGATGAAATCAAGGTAGAGGTTCAGCGCACCGATGATGGAGGACTTGTGCAGCATGGCCGCGTCGCCGCCGAAGTAGGAGTAGTAGTATTTCAGCATCTGGGTATCATAGGCGGTCAGGCCCATGAAGATCAGCAGACCGACGGCGCAGAGCACAAGATCCATGATGCCGAAGCCAAAGCCGAACAGGCTGAACAGCCCGCCCACCAGGCTGCAGACGATCAGGGCAACCAGACCGCCCATGAGCTTGGGGCCCCAGCCGGTCAGGTCACGGTTGGTGACGTTGCCGTACACCGCCATAACGCCGAAGTAGACCGCACCGACGAGGAACGCCAAAATCAGGCTGCCGAAGTCATACGCGAGGAAGATGGAGCTCAAATTCAGGCCGTTGAGCACCGCGTAGGCGAAGAAGATGCCCGTGGCTGTGGACGGCTGCAGCGTCTGCACCCGGGCCGACAGCACGAACACCAGCACCAGCTCCGCGATGGAGGTCAGGATGAATAGGCCCGAGGTGATGAGCGGGTAGATCAGCCCCGTCGTCACTGCGCCGATGCCGACCAGGAACGTGACCAGCAGACCGGCAAACATCCAGCCGAAGGTCTTGGACATAAACTCGGAAAGCGTACCAAAGGGGCTTTCCGCATACGAAATATCAGAATAATTGCGATTCATAGTTGCAATCCCCTTTCTCTAGGCAGTATTATAGCGTGTTTTTCACCGTAAATCATCAAGAAATTGTGAAATTTACTTCTTTTTAAAACTATAGTCAGGCAGTGCTTTCTGTGCTATAATAGCAAATAATGCTTTCCGTTTACATTTATATAAAGGGATGTGATTCTTATGACAGCAGCCGAAATCGAGGCCCTGGGCGGTTACTACGGTGCCACCCCGCGCCCCGATGATTTTGAGAGCTTCTGGCAGGCGCGGATGGCCGAGGCTGACGCGGTGCCGCTGCACTACACCGTCACCCAGGCGCAGGAGGTCCCGAGCTGGGACAGCTGCGAGTTTCTGGACCTGTGGTTCACCGGCATGGAGGGCGCACGCCTTTATGCAAAGTTTTTACGCCCGCGCCGGAGCGAGCCGATGCCGCTGGTTCTGCAGTTTCACGGCTACCCCGGCGCGTCCCGCAGCTTTGCCGAGCAGGCGTCGTTCGCGGGCATGGGCATGGCGCTGATCGCCATGGACTGCCCCGGTCAGGCCGGCTACAGTGAGGATGTCGGCGGCTTTTTGGGCACCACCGTGTCCGGGCATATCATTGCCGGGCTGGACGGCCCGCCGGAGCGGATGTACTATGTGCGGCTGCACCAGAACATCCGCATCCTCTGCCGCTTGGTGCGGGAGCTGGACGGCATCGACACGAGCCGTGTCTTTGTCAACGGCGGGTCGCAGGGCGGCGGGCTGGGTCTGGCCTGTGCGGCGCTGAACCCGGAGCTTATTGACCGCGCGGCCATCCTCTACCCGTTTTTGAGCGATTTCAAGCTCGTGTGGGACCTTGGCGCGGACGAGATCGCCTATGAGGGTCTGCGCTACTACGCCCGCTGGTTTGACGCCGACGAGCATCAGCAGGACCGGTGGTTCCGCCAGCTGGGCTACATTGACAGCAAAAACTTTGCGCCGATGGTCCGCTGCCCGGTGCTGTTCGGCACGGGATTGGATGACGTTATCTGCCCGCCGCAGACCCAGTGCGCCGTGTACAATAATCTGCACTGCGCCAAGAAGCGGTATCTCTTCCCCGGGTACGGGCATGAGGAGATCCCGGAATTTGACGATATGCTGCTGGACTTTTTCACCAGCAAGGAGGCTGTGCTATGACCATCACAGAGCAAAAGGCATTTTTGCGCAGCTACACCGGGCAGGCACAGGCCCCCACTGATTTTGCGCAGCGCTGGCAGGAGACTGCGGCAGCACTGCACCCCGCGGTAAGCTGTGCGCCCGTCGCGTTCGGCAACCCCTGCGGCGTGTATGAGCGGCTGACCGTCACCTTTGACGGGCGCAGCGTCACGGCCCGGGTTATCCGCCCCGCCGCAGACGGAGTGCATCCGCTGCTGCTGATGTACCACGACCTGAACCGCGGCGTGCGCGGCTGGCACCATATAACGCGGTTTCTGGCGCTGGGCTTCGGCGTAGTCGCGCCGGAGGCCGAGCCGTTCCGGGAGGATTGGAAGGTGCAGCCCGCACAGGCGGCGTTCCGCCAGCGCTATCTCGACGCGCTGGCCGTGGCAAAGGCCGCGCTGGCGCTGCCGTGGGTGGATACAGGCCGCGTGTACACGTTTGGCGAGGGCTTCGGCGGCGGACTGGCGCTGCTGGCAGCGTCGCTCTGCCCTGCAGTGTCCCGCTGCGCAGCGCTGAATCCGCTGCCGGGAGATTTTGCCGGCCTTGGTCTGCCCGGATACGACGAGTTGGATGCAGCGAATTTCGCACCGCTCTGCCGTGCCGAGGTGCTGCTGGGCACCTGTCTGATGGACGAGTACGCCCCGCCCAAGGGTCAGGCCGCGATTTACAACCGCCTGACCTGTCCTAAGCAGTGGAAGCTCTACCCCAAATACGTGCATGAGCGCGTCAACTTTTTTGAAAATCAGATGCTGTGCTTCTTCAAGGACGGCATCCCGGAAGCATAAGGTACACCATGTCTGAAGCAACACCGTTCGGCATCTATCTGCACATTCCCTACTGCAAGGCAAAATGCCGCTACTGCGATTTTTATTCAGTCCCCGGTGCGCGCGGCGTGCCGCAGAGCTACGTGGACGCGCTGCTGCGGGAACTGGCGAAGATCGACGGCATCCGCTGGATCCGTATCCTGTACGCCTATCCGGAACGTATCAGCGACGAATTTATCGCCGCCATGGTCCGCAACACCAAGGTCGTGCCCTATCTCGACCTGCCCATCCAGCACTGCGATGACGCGGTGCTCAAGGCCATGAACCGCCGCGGCGGACGTAAGGAGATCGAGGACGCGATTGCCCGGTTGCGCGCGGCCATCCCCGGCATCACGCTGCGCACGACGCTGATCGCGGGCTTCCCCGGCGAGACCGAGGAGCAGTACGCAGAGCTGTGCGACTTCGTCAAGACCGTCAGGTTTGACCGCCTCGGCTGCTTTGCCTACTCCGCCGAGGAAAACACCGTGGCCGCAAAAATGCCGAACCAGATCGACGAGGAGACGAAGCAGCGCCGCGCCGATCACATCATGGAGCTGCAGGCCGAGGTCAGCGCCGAGCGCGAGGGCGAGAAGGTCGGCCATACCTATGAGTGCATCTGCGACGGCGTCGATGACGAGACCGGCATGTACCTGCTGCGCACCAAGGCCGACTGCCCCGAGATCGATGGCAACGTGCTGACCCCCGCGGACACCCCGCTGGAGACCGGCGCATTCTATAAGGTGACCATCACCGATTCCGACACCTACGACCTGTACGGCTACGCGGAAGAAAGGCTGGAGGACTAAGCTATGAATCTGCCCAATAAACTGACGATGATGCGCGTTGTTTTGGTGCCCGTCTTTATGATTTTTGCCGCCGTTTCCCACTATGGCACAGCGGACTTCCATGCGGCTTATATGCTGATTGCGGGCGTCATCTTCGCCATTGCCAGCATTACGGATTTTCTGGACGGCTACCTCGCCCGCAAGAATCATCTTGTCACCGACTTCGGCAAGTTCATGGACCCGCTGGCCGACAAGTGCCTGACCACCGCGGCGTTCATTTACATGGTCACCGATCACGTCTGCTCGCCCGTCGTGCTGGCGGTCATCCTGTTCCGTGAGTTCGCAGTGGCCGGTGTGCGTATGCTGGCCGCCGAGACCGGCACGGTCATTGCCGCCAACATGTGGGGCAAGGTCAAGACCGTTTTGCAGATGCTGACCATCATCTTCTACTACTTTGTCGGTGCGCTGGCCGGGCCCACGGATGTTGGCTTTGTCAGCTTTGTTACCATTGTGCTCTGCTGGCTCTGCGGCGCGGCGACCCTGCTCTCCGGCGGCATCTACCTGTGGCAGAACCGCAAGCTGTTCATGCAGGCGAAGTAACAGCCGCCGCGCAGTAGGGGCCGGGCATGCCCGGCCCGCGGCCTTGCCATACATGCCATTTTACATCAGGTGCCGGGCCGGACATGTCCGGCCCCTACAAGGCAACGGACCCAATAAGGAGACCCCAACTTGTCAAAGCTCAATCTCCGTACATTTTTAAAATACATCTACCGCAGGATGGCCCGCCTGGAGCGGGCCGTCCTGTTGCTGCTGTGCATTTTTGCCGTCAAGTTCGTGTTCAGCACGGCAGCGCATTTTGCCGCGCCGCTGCAAGCTGTCGATATGCTCGGCAGCGGGCGGAATCCGGTGGATGTATGGCTGCTGCTGCTCTCCTGCACGGCGGTGCTGGGCACATTCTGCCTGTACCGCCGCGCGGCGCGGGCGATTGGCACAAAATGCACAAAAGCGGATGCCGTCATTTTAGCAGTCTGCATAGCGGCCAGCGCCGCATTCTATCTGCACGCCATGGTGGGCCGCCAGAGTCTCTATCTGTGGGACAACGCGACCTACTACAATCTGCAGGTGCGGCTGGAATCCAACTTTGCGGACGGCGTCTTTACCGGTGTCGGCTCGACCATCTACAAGACGTGGTTCAACGACTACGCGCCGCTGGTCATCAATCTGCTGGCGGAGCCGTTCTTCATGTTCACGCCGCGCACGGCCAACACGTTTGCACTGCTCTGCGCGCTGCTGATCCCGTCGCTCGTCTACTACAGTGCATGGCTTCTTCTGACGGTGCTGCGCCGGAAATTGCAGCCAAAGGCCCCGGTACTGTTCACGGCGCTCTCTATGGCATTCGTCCTGTTGCTGCCGCTTTTGCACATTGCGCTTTACCGCGGTATGCCGGACCTGCTCGGTGTCGCGTTCGCGTTTATGATGCTGGCGCTCGGCGTCGGGTACGATTTCAGCCAGCCGGCCACCGTGCGGCTTGTGTCGCTGGCGGCCTTTACGGGAATGCTCATGCTGACCCGCCGCAGCTACATGTTTACCGTTGTGGCGTTCTTTTTGCTGTATGGCGTTTGGGTGTTGGCCCGCGCTGCACGCGCCCGGCAGGTACAGACCGCCCTGCGCTTCGGCAGGTTTGCCGCGGCCTCGCTGGTCTGCGTCGGCGTACCGCTGCTGCCGATGTTCTGGCGCATCGCCAAGGCCGACTACAGTGACCGCTACGCGACCTACCAGACCGGCGGTTTTCTGGCAGAGCTGGCCAACCAGCGTGTCTATCTGGGCTGGCTCGTGTTTGTGATTATGCTGATCGGCATACTATACGGGCTGTATAATGCTAAGGCCCGTGCGCTCGCCGTTCTTGCCGCCGTCGGCGCGGTGCTGACCGTGCTGCTCGTCACCCGTGTGCAGAACATGGACGACCACCAGTCGCTGGCCGTGGCGCCGTTCTACCTGCTGGGCTGCTTCCTCTGTGCGCTGCTCGTCAGCGATCTGCCGTGGGCGTGGCCGCGCCGCATTCTGGCCGTGTCGGCGGGCGTGCTGTGTGCGCTGAACTTCGGCGCGTGCAGCCAGCTTCTGCCAGTGGTTTTCCCCAGCGGATTTTACAGCGGACTGTACTTTTACGTGGACAGCCCCCGCAACGATTTACAGCAGGTCGCCGAGGTCAACGCCTGGCTGCGGGAAAACTGCACCGGCGAAAACTCCGCCTACATGATCTGTCACGGCGTGGTCTACAGCCCGGATGTGTTCCGCATCTCGGCGCTGCCGGATGAGTCCATCCGCGAAATTCTGCCCTACGGTGCCTGCAATCCCGGCAACGATGCCTTCCCGAAGGAGCTGCTCACGGCGCAGGTCGTGCTGACCTGTACGCCGTTTGACCCCAATAACCACACAGAGAAGATGAACGCGGCCTTCCTGGAAAACCAGGAAAAGTACGCGCCGTTTGAGCTGGCAGCCACCTTCGACATGGGCAACGGCTACACGATCACGGCCTACCGCCGCGTTAAGGCACCGACAGCGGCAGAGCTCGACACCTACCGCGCCTATCTGGCCGAGGAGAACGAGCGGTTCCCCTACAATTTCAGTGCTGTCTGGGACGAGCTGGCCGTGCAATTCGCAAATAACGGCTGAATCCCCCTTGCAACCGCGCCTTGCGTTGGCTATAATAAAAGCATCCCTATATAGAGGAAGGAACGTGCAAGCTATGCAGATCTTCAACACCATGACCCGCCAGAAAGAGGAATTTGTCCCCCAGAAGGAGGGCGAGTACCGCATCTATGTCTGCGGCCCGACGGTTTACAACTATATCCACATCGGCAACGCGCGCCCGATGATCGTCTTTGACACGCTGCGCCGCTATCTGGAATACTGCGGCAACAAGGTCTACTATGTCTCCAACATCACCGATATTGATGACAAGCTCATCAAAAAGGGCCAGGAGGAGGGCACCTCGATGCAGGAGGTCGCCCGCAAGTTTGAGGCCGAGTACATCAGGGATTCCGACGGTCTGAACGTCAAGGCCCCCACCGTGCGCCCCCGCGCTACCGAGCATATCGGCGAGATCATCCACATCGTCAAGGACCTCGTGGACTCCGGCCACGCCTATGTGGCCCGCAACGGGGATGTCTACTTCCGCGTCAAGTCCGACCCCGGCTACGGCAAGCTGAGCCACCTGAACCTCGACGACCTCGAGAGCGGCAACCGTGAGCTGCGCAGCCGTATGGACGACGACCTGAAGGAGGACCCCGCCGATTTCGCAGTCTGGAAGGCCGCCAAGCCCGGTGAGCCCTACTGGGAGAGCCCCTGGGGCCACGGCCGCCCCGGCTGGCACATTGAGTGCAGCGCCATGGCCCGCAAGCACCTGGGCAAGACCATCGACCTGCACGCCGGCGGTCAGGACCTGATCTTCCCCCACCACGAGAACGAGATCGCCCAGAGCGAGTGCGCCAACGGCTGCACCTTTGCCCGCTACTGGATGCACAATGGCTTCATCAATGTGGACAACCAGAAGATGTCCAAGAGCCTGCACAACTTCTTCACCGTGCGGGATGTGGCCAACCTCTATGGCTATGAGCCCATCCGTTACTTCATGCTGACGGCCGGCTACCGGATGCCGCTGAATTACACCGTTGAGCTGATCGAGAGCTGCAAGAACAGCCTCGAGCGGATGTACACCTGCCGCGACAACCTCGATTTTTCCATAGAGCATGCCCACGGCACCGACACAGCGCTGGTGGAAAAGTGCGAGGATGCGCGCAAAAAGTTCAAGGCCGCCATGGACGACGACCTGAATACGCCGGACGCTCTGGCTGCGATTTTCGATCTGGTCAAGGACATCAACACGCTGTCTGATGCCTCCGACAAAGCGACGCTGGAGACTGCCGCCAAGACGTTTGATGAGCTGACCGGCGTGCTGGGCCTGCTGTACAACCGCAAAAAGACCGACAGCATCCCCGCCGAGGTCACCGCACTGGTCGAGGAACGCGCTGCCGCCAAGAAGGCCAAGGACTGGGGCCGCGCGGACGCCATCCGTGCCCAGCTGACCGAGATGGGCTGGAGTGTCACCGACACGGCGCAGGGCCCGAAGCTCGCGAAGCTGTAAGAATTTTTCAAAAAACAGATGCAGGGGCGGCCTGCGCATCTGCGCCGCAGGGCGCGGGTGCGCGGGCTTGCCCCTGATTTTGTGTGTAACATGACGAAGCAACGAACAAAATCAAATAAGAGCCTCTGGGTGCTGTTGGGCGGTGCCCTGCTGCTGCGCCTGGTGCTGGCCCTTGTGACGGACGGCTACCCCTACGACATGAGCTGCTTTGTGGCCTGGGGCGACAAGCTGGCCGCCGGGGGCCCCGCCGCTTTTTACAGCGAGGGCTACTTTGCCGACTACCCGCCCGGCTACCTCTGGGTGCTGGGACTGGTGGGGGCCATCCGCGCGGCGCTGCACATCGCCTACGAGTCCAAGTGGACGTATTTTCTGCTGGCGCTCGTGCCGTCGCTCTGTGACTGCGGGCTGGCGTGGCTCGTCTACAGAACGGCAAAGCGCAGCAGCCGGGGCGTGAAGGAGCATACCGCGCTGGTGCTGACGGCGTTTACGGCGTTCAACCCGCTGATGCTGTTCGACACCGGTGTCTGGAAGCAGATCGACGGCGCGTTTGCGCTGCCGCTTGTGCTCTGCTTTGTGCTGCTGGAGCAGCGGCGCTACCTGCCCGCCGCCGTGCTGTACGGCGTGGCGCTGGCCATCAAGCCGCAGGCGCTGCTGTTCGGCCCGGTGCTGGCGGTGTGCTATCTGGCGGCAATTACGTTGGAAAAGGACCGCCTGCGCGCCTTTGGCCGCTGCTTTGGCGGCGCGGCGCTGGCACTGCTGCCGCCGCTGCTGACAGGTCTGCCTTTTTTTGGCGTTGTGCAGTTGATCCCGAAGCTGATCGACAAATACACCGGCACAATGTCCGGCTACCCCTACGCGACGATCAACGCCTTTAACTGGCTGGCGGCGCTGGGCGGCAACTGGAAAGGGCAGGCTGACCCGGCATTGTTTGGCATCAGCTGGCAGCAGCTTGGGTGCCTCAACATTCTGCTGGTCACGGCGGGGCTGGCGTATTTTGCGGCGCGCAGCGTGCGGGGCGGGTGGTTCTCGCCGCTGCTGTTGGCGGCGTACTACGGCATCGGCATTTTTACGCTTGCGCACTGTATGCACGAACGCTACATGGTGCCCGGCGTGCTGCTGACGCTGTTGGCCGCCGCGCACTGGAACGACATCCGCCTGTATGCGGCGGGCGTGGGCCTGTCGCTGACCGGGTTCATCAATCTGGCCACGGTCTACTCGCAGACCGGCACTAGCGATGAATGGCTGACGAGCGCGACCAGCTCGACAGTGGCCGTCCTGACCGGCCTTGGGGAGACGGTCTGCTTTGTGCTGCTGATCTTTGCAGTGTGGGACATTGCCTGCCATGGCCACACGCTGGCCCTGCCCGAGACAAAGCCGGAAACTGCCCCGCCCGTGCCCGCACCGCAGCCGAAATGGACCCGCCGCGAGGTGGGTGCGCTGTTGGTGCTGACGGCGGCCACGGCGGTGCTGAGCTTTAGCTATCTCGGCAGCTGCACCGCGCCGCAGGACCCGCTGGACGCGACAGGCACGGCGCTCTCCGAGAGTGTGACGCTGGACGGCAGCGCGGTATCGCTGTGGGTCTACCCGGGCATCTCGTTCGGCGGCAGTATGACGGTGACCGATGCCAACGGCAGCACGGTCTTTGAAAAGGAGCTGAACTACGGCACCTGCTTCAGCTGGACAGCGAACAACGTGCAGCTGGCGGCGGGCACTCAGCTTACGGTCATGGTCGAGAACGCCCAGCTGTTTGAGCTGGCGTTCCGCGATGCCAACGGCCGGCT
>OIBG01000137.1_pt1 | contig 18913 bp, 15 predicted proteins | sample 1581011 | NCBI WGS metagenome assembly OIBG01 (sample SAMEA3882533, study PRJEB24775) | human gut metagenome | biome: human-associated habitat; feature: intestine environment; material: feces | place: Netherlands | collected 2009/2010 | reverse complement strand
GCCGTCGATGCCGCCCGCGGCGACCAGCTCCTTCAGGTACTTGTGGACGTTGCGGGTCAACGGCACGGTAGTCGGCCACATCATAGCCGTTGTCGCGCTGGGGCGAGGGGAAGAACGGCGTCAGCCAGAGATAGTCAACGCCCAAATCGGCGAGGTAGTCCAGTTTCGCGGTGACGCCCTTCAAATCGCCGAAGCCGTCACCGTTCGAGTCCATGAAGGATTTCGGGTAAATTTGGTAGACAACTTTATCTTTAAAATCATTCATGGTACACACCTCACAAAATCAGGCAATGCCTTTCTTTTTGCCGACGCTGACGGTCAGCACAAAGGGCACAACGATGGCAATGACCATGCACAGCGCAAAGCTGAGCATATAGGCAGGCTGGATGGACAGAATGCCGGGGATGCCGCCGACGCCGATGGCGTTGGCCGTGGTGGAAGTAGCCACGCAGACAGCTGCCGCGATGGCCGAGCCGATCATGCCGCAGATAAACGGGAAGTGGAATTTCAGGTTGACGCCGAACATAGCGGGCTCGGTAACGCCGAGGTAGCAGGAGATGCAGGAGGGTACGTTGACCTCCTGAGCGTCCGCGTTCTTGCGCTGCAGATAGATCATACCGAGGACGGCGGAGCCCTGCGCAATGTTGGACAGCGCGATCATCGGCCACAGCATCGTACCGCCGAAGTCGGCAATCGGCTGCATATCAATGGCGTTGGACATGTGGTGCAGGCCGGTGATGACCAGCGGGGCATAAACAAAACCGAAGATTGCGCCAAAGACCACGCGGAAGGAGCCGGAAATGCCGGCGTAGACGATGTCAGAAATGAAGGTGCCGATCTTCCAGCCGATGGGGCCAAGGACAGTGTGGGCGATGATGACGGACAGCACCAGCGAGCAGAAGGGCACAACGATCATCGAGATGACCGGCGGGCAGATCTTGCGGAAGAATTTTTCTAGATAGACCAGCGTGAACGCGGCCAGCATGGCGGGAATGACCTGCGCCTGATAGCCGATCATGTTGATGGTGAAGAAGCCAAAATCCCATTTCGGGATGTCCGCCACCGCCGACGGCCTGACGGCAAACGCTATCCCCAAGGGGCAGGAAGTGCTCATCGTGATCGGGGAGGGGCTGGAGAAAGAACGGATTGAGGTGAGATTAAAGGGGTAAGGCGGATCCCCCGTATATCGTTGTATCTTTTCATAAATAGTTTGTCTCCCGTCCAAAGTAGGCGTATAATAGGGGAAAAGAAACGCTAAAGGAGAATCCCCTATGAACGGCACCGCATTGCGCAAACCGACTGCCCGGCGGGTGGTGGGCATGGTGGCGGGCATCGTCATCATCGCCCTTGGCATTGCGCTTTTCAAGCAGTCCCACCTCGGCAACGACTCCATCAGCGCCCTGAACATGCGGCTGGCGGAGCTGCTCGGCATCTCGCTGGGCACCCAGAACCTGTGCACGAACATCCTGTTTTTCCTGCTGGAATTCTGGTTCGGGCGCAAGTACATCGGCCTTGGCACCTTCGTCAACGGCATCTGCATCGGGTACATCGTCACGGCGTTCTATGACCCCATTCACGCCCACTTCGGCGACGCGCCGTCGCTGGCGGTGCAGTTGGCGTGGGTCATCGCGGCGGTGCTGGTCACGGCGCTGGGCGCTTCGCTCTACCAGACCGCCGACCTCGGCATCGCGCCCTACGATTACCTTTCCCTCGGTCTGCGGGACTACACACCCTGCCCGTACTTCGGGTGCCGCATCTTCACCGATGCGCTCAGCGCCCTGCTGTGCTGGCTGCTGGGTGGCCTTGTGGGCCTTGGCACCTTGATCTGTGCGTTCTGCCTTGGGCCCTTCATCCAGTTCTTCGATCGGACGTTCTCCCAGAAGGTGCTGCAATACAAACCGAACAATTGAGAAACCCCGCGGCGTCAAATCATACGCTGCGGGGGTCTTTTTTATTGCTGCCGTTAAGCAGAAAATGAAAATGAAGGAGATTTATCTTTCAAAACCGCCTGTGGACTGCTGCGGCGATGGGGAGCCATAACAAACCCATCAGACAGGCTTTGGAAGAAGTAAATAGGGATGTGAGAAATGCACTGTCAAAGGTTGATGCCGATTCCAAGGATCACGAATAGGATCGCCAGACAGATGCAGCTTAACATTTATCTGGAGATGGCCCAAGGATAAAATAGAAGCAGTATGAAAGCCGCTCACCGTGCAGGTTTCCAGCATGGTGAGCGGCTTTTTACTACAAGTATGAGGAATCAAAGAAGTCTTTTAAGGTGATTCCCAAGCCCAGACAGATTCTTTCGATGGTTTCTAGAAAAGAATGGTCAAATTGGAGGAAAGGTCAATCCTGATGGGAACAGTCTTTATTCTCCTTGTCTATGCCATCGTCTATATCGGGAAGATATTGATAGAACACCTTTTTCTCAAGGACCCACCGGGCAAACAGCGCATATCCGGCAGGTGCCAGAAGGATCAGCGGCGGGCAGAATGCTGTCAGCAGGCCGAACGCAGCCAGCACCACCAAAAGCAGCAGACTTTTGTCAAAATGGAGCAATGCCATGGCACCGGACTGCAACACCGTCTTTTTGACCGGGTCGTCGAATCTTGCCGCATAGGCTGCGTTGTAGATCATCCAGACCAGCCCACAGGTACTCAGCACCGTAAAAATGATCCAGAGATTACCCGTCGCTGCCTGTTGCCCCTTGAGGTAATGGGTCATAAAGCAGTCAGCCAGCAGAATGCTCTCCGGCACTGCCAGAGCAAGAAAGCTCAAAGTTGCCTGTCGGAAGCTCCGGCGGTAGGCCCGGAAAAATTCCTCGCTGACCGTTCCCCGGTCCTCAATTAGGGACTTGTTCACTGCATAATAGAGGGCTGTGCTGGAAATGCCCAAGGTAAACAGCGGCAAGCTTCCGATTAGCCACAGCAGGCTGAGAATCACCATATCCGCAACCCGGGTTAAGAAACGGAACAGAGGGGCATCCAGGTCGAAAAAGTCATTCATAGGGTATCACCCGGTTTACTTCTGGAGCACAAAGGCCTCATAGGGGCGCAGGGTCACAGCGCCGGTGGGAGCGGTGTCAGGATAATTGCCGATCAGGCGCCGGGCCCCCGCAAAATCAGCGGGAATTGTGAAGGCCGCGTCCTTGTCTGAGAAGTTGCAAGCGATCAGGTAGTTCTCGCCGGTCTCGGCCAGGGTACGCCGGTAGGCAAAGACCTGGGGATTCTCCTCGGCCAGAAGCTGGAAGGAACCGTAAATCAGCCCCAAATGGCTCTTGCGCAGGGCGATCATCTGCTTGTAGTAGTTGAGCACCGAGTCCGGGTCTTTTTCCTCGGCGGCGGCGTTGATGGCGGTATAGTTGGGGTTGACCTCAATCCAGGGGGTGCCGGTGGTAAAACCGGCGTTCGGGGAGTCGTCCCACTGGACCGGGGTACGGGCGTTGTCCCGGCTGCGGAGGGCCAGGCACTCCATCATTTCGTCTGCAGAAATCAAGCCTGCGCCAGTCAGCTCCTTGAAGGCGTTGAGACTTTCGATATCCCGGTACTGGCTGAGATCTTTGAAATAGGCGTTGGTCATCCCCAGTTCATCGCCCTCATAGATGTAGGGAGTACCCTGCAGGCTCAGCAGGCAGGTGGCCAGCATCTTGGCGGAGAGGGGCGAGTCATCGCCCCAGCGGGATGCAGCCCGGGGCTGATCGTGGTTGTCCCAGAACAGGCTATTCCAGGCTTTGCCGTCCAGGCCGGTCTGCCAGTGACTGAGAATTTTCTTGAGCTGCATAAAATCGTAGCGCTGGGTGGTCCACTTGCCCAGAGGTCCGTCCCCAATGCCGACGTGATCAAATTGGAAGACCATGTTCAGCTCCTTGCCGTCCAGCCCCGCATACTGGGGGGCGTTTTCCACCGTGGCACCGGGGGTCTCGCCCACCGTCATAATGTCGTATTTCGAGAGGACCCGCCGGTTCATCTCCTGTAAAAATTCATGGATGCGGGGCCCATTGACATAGTAGGGACCGCCATTGCCATACAGTCCGTGTTTCTCGCCATCCGGAAAGCGCTGGTCCTTGGAAATCATACTGATGACGTCCATCCGGAACCCGTCGATGCCCTTGTCAAACCACCAGGTCATCATGTTGAACACTTCGTCCCGGACTTTGGGGTTCTCCCAGTTCAGGTCGGGCTGCTTGGGGGAGAACAGGTGCAGGTAATACATATCGGTCTGGGGGTCGTATTTCCAGGCCGAGCCGCCGAAGCTGGTGCCCCAGTTGTTGGGCTCGTGGCCGTCTTTGCCCGGCTTCCAGATATAGTAGTCTCGGTAGGGGTTATCCACCGACTTGCGGCTCTCGATGAACCAGGGGTGCTCGTCCGAGCTGTGGTTGACCACCAGGTCCATCACAATGCGGATGCCCCGCTGATGGGCCTCGGCCAGCAGGGCGTCGAAGTCCTCCATGGTGCCAAACCGGGGGTTGATGGCCTGGTAGTTGGAGATGTCGTAGCCGTTGTCATCCATGGGAGAGTCCATGACGGGGCACAGCCACAGCACATTGACCCCCAGATCCTTCAGGTAATCCAGCCGGGAACGGATGCCGTTCAGGTCCCCGATGCCGTCCCCGTCCGAGTCCTGGAAGCTGCTGGGGTAGATTTGGTATACGATGCTTTCTTTCCACCATTTGCGGTCCATGGCAATGCCTCCTTATTCTTCTGCGGGGATGGTGACCCCGTCGTCGTCGTAGCGGTCATAGCTGGCTCCGGGCCAGCCGATCATCCGGATGGTGGCGGGGTCGATGCCGGCCACCGTCTGGGCGGGGTCCGCCACCGGGATGCAGGCGCCTTTGCGGATGAACAGGGGTACCTCGTTGAGGGCCACCTTCACAAAGTGGGTGCCGGCGGGGAGGACTTCCTGTGTGATGCGGCCCTCGGGGCCGAACTTGACAAACAGCATCTCCTCGGGCAGATACACCATCCGTCCGGTGGCGTTCTGGGTGTAGACCGGGGCAATCATCACCTCATTGCCCAGCATCAGCTGGTCCTCGGTCTGAAGGGCGATCTCGTCTTCGGGGTAGACGAAGGCCAGGGGCTTGAATAGCATATCGCCGTTCAGCGCTGCCTTCATGTATTCGCTGTAGAGGTAGGGGATCAGCCGGTAGCGGGTCTCGATGACGCTGCGGAAGTCCTCGGGGCCCTCAAACTGGTAGAACTCCTGCCGGCGGGTGTCGCAGCCCGAGTGGTTGCGCATCAGGGGGGTGAACACCCCCAGCGCCAGCCACCGCAGCAGCAGATCCCGGCTGGTGTCGGCGTTGAAGCCACCCAGGTCGGCTCCCACATACAGGAAACCGCACATATTGAGGGAGGGCAGCATCTTGAGGTTCAGCAGCAGGTGGCTCCACCAGGAGTGGTTGTCGCCGGTCCAGACGCCGCCGTACCGGTGCATCCCGATGCAGGAAGACCGGGAGAACAGCAGAAACCGTTTGCCCGGGGCAATGCTGGCCAGCCCCTCCGAGGCGGCCCGGGTCATGTTGTAGCCGTAGAGGTTGTGGACCTGGTCGTGGCGGACCATTTTGCCGTCCACCTTGTGATAAAAGCGGGCGTAGTCTTCCGGCGCATTGGACAGATTGAGCCAGCCGATGGCCTGGCCAAAATGATCGATGGTGCCGTCTTCATGGAGAACCGGCGGATGATCCAGCCGCTCGGCCAGCCCCTCCCGGGAGTAGAAGATGGCGGGCTCGTTCATGTCGTTCCAGAAGCCCTCGATGCCGCAGTCGGTCAGAGCCTTGTACTGGCTGCCGAACCAGGCCCGCGCCTCGGGGTTCAGCACGTCGGGGAAGTGGCTCCACCCTGGCCAGACGGTTCCCTCAAAATCGGTTCCGTCGGCCCGCTTGCAGAAGTAGCCCTTTTCCTTGCCCTCGTCGCAGACCGAATAGCCTGCTTCCTCCTTGACGCCGGCGTCGACGATGGGCACCAGCCGGACGCCCTGCTCTTTCATCTTGGATACAAAGCCGGAAAAATCGGGGAAAGCCTCCGGGTTGACGGTGAAGTCCTTGTAGTGGTCCATGTAGTCGATGTCCATGTACACCATGTCCAGGGGAATGTGGGCCTGGCGGTGTTTGGCAACCACCTCTTCAAAATCGGCCTGGGTCTTGTAGCCGTAGCGGCTTTGGCCAAAGCCAAAGGCGAATTTGGGCGGGATGTAGCTGCGGCCGATGATGGTCCGGAACTGCTTGACCACATCGCAGGCGCTGTCGCCGGTGATGACGTAAAGGGCCAGGTCGGCCCGCTCACAGGTGACTTCCAGCCAATCCCTGCGGGTGAAGCCGATGTCAAACCGAATCCGGGCGGGATAGTCGAAGAACAGCCCCAGATTCTGCTGGCCCGAGATCACGATGAAGTTGTGGGCGGCGTACATTCGCTGCTTGTTTTCGGTGTGGAGGCCGTCGTCCACATTGTCGCTGACGTAGACAAAGCCCCGCTTGTTGATGCCGCGGTTGGCTTCGCCCAGGCCGTAGATCCGGTCGCCCTCCGCCAGGGGGCAGGCAAAGCAGAAGCCGGACTCGCTGGTTTTGACCGTTCCCACAGGGGGGTCACCTTGGCTTGCAGGGATTGGTGCGACTACCGATTCGGTGTCAAAGGGGACACCATAGAGATACTTTTGAATCATACCGTTCTCCCAAATAAAAGTAACTGAGTGGTTGTTTTGTCAGACAGAGCGCCCCGTCTCCGGAGCGCTCTGAAAGAATATAAATTAGCCCTTAACAAGAATATAAATTAGCCCTTAACCGAGCCCACCACAATGCCGGAAACGAAGTACCGCTGCAGCAGGGGATAGATCAGCAGCAGCGGGATAACTGCAATAACGATCTTGGCTGCATTGAGGTTGGTGTTGCCCAGGGAGGCAGAATCCACCACGGCAGACAGATTGCCCTGCTTGATCAGATCTTCCACGTTGATCTGCAGACTCTGGATATAGGTCATCAGGGGATAATAGGCGGCTTTGGACATGTAGATCAGGCCGCTGTAGAAGTCGTTCCAGCTGCCCACAATGCTGAACAGGGATACGGTGGCCAGAACCGGCTTGGAAATGGGGATGAAGATCTTGGTCAGAACCTGGAACGGGTTAGCGCCGTCAATGAAGGCGGCTTCCTCAAGCTCTTTGGGAACGGCAGCAAAGAAGTTCATCACCAGGATGACATTGAAGATGGGCACGGCTCCCGGCAAAACCAGGGCCCAGACGGTATTGAGCAGGCCGTAGGATTTGACAACCAGGAAGGTGGGGATCATGCCGCCGTTGAAAAGCATGGCAAAAATCATCAGGTTTGCATAGATGTTGCGGCCCCGGAACTGTGCGTTGGTTTTGGAGAGGGGATAAGCCATCAGTACGATCAGCACAAAGTTGATGATCAGGGCCAGCACAACCCGCTCCACCGAGATCAGGAAGGAGTGCCAGAACTGGGAATCCTCCAGGATCTTCTTATAGGCTGCGGTGCTGAATCCCACCGGGATCAGCCCTACCATGTTGCCTTCCACTGCTGCAGAGGAGGAGAAGGAGATGGCAACAATGTTCAGCAGCGGCAGCAGACAGACTAGGCCCAGCAGAATAATAATGATGTAGATGATGACAGTGCGGAGTTTATCAACTTTCATTGCCAGACGGACCTCCTTAGAAAATTTTGCTGTCGGTGTACTTCTGAGCCAGCTTGTTGGCGCCGATCATCAGAACAAAGGCGATCACGGACTTCAAAAGGCCCACGGCGGTACCGAAGCTGTACTGCAGGCCCTGCAGGCCGACGCGGTACACATAGGTGTCCAGAATATCACCGGTGGCATAGACCGATGCGCTGTACAGGTTATAGACCTGGTCGAAACCGGCGTTCAGGATGTTGCCCAGATTCATGACGGCCATCAGGACGATGGTGGTGCGGATGCCGGGCAGGGTGACATGCCAGACCTTTTTCCACCAGGTGGCGCCATCGATGGAAGCAGCCTCGTAAAGGGTCGAGTCGATGGAAGTGATGGCTGCCAGATAGACGATGGAGCCATAACCGAACTCTTTCCAGGTGTCGGTCAGGATCAGCAGGGGCTGGAACAGGGAGTTGCTGCCCAGCCAGTTCAGCGAGGTGCCCAGCATTGCGTTGACGGAGCCGTCCAGGTTGAACAGATTCTTGACGACCAGAGCCAGCACAACCCAGGACAGGAAGTGAGGCAGGTAAACCACCGTCTGAACCGACTTTTTCAGGGTCCGGTTCTTGACCTCATTGAGCAGAATCGCAAAGGCGATGGACATGATGGTGGTCAAGACGATTTTGCCCAGGGCGATGATCAGGGTGTTGCGGAACAGCTCAAAGCTGTCTGGCATTTCGAACAGGTATTTGAAATGTTTGAGGCCCACAAAGTCAGAACCGAAAAACCCTTTGGCGGGTCTGTAGTCCTGAAAGGCCATGATGGCGCCGAACATCGGAACAAAGTTGAACAGAATCAGGAAGATGAAACCAGGGAGCATCATGCCGTGGTAATACAGTTGATAGGCCTGGTTTGCGTGGCTCTTTTTGACCTGATTTTTCATCCGTTTCCACCCCCTTTGTTACTGTGCAAAGTATTCCTGGACTTCCTGGGCGATTGCGTCGCCGCCCAGACGCTTCCATTCGCTGACAAAGGTATCGAAATAATCGATGGGCTGTGCGCCGGTCACGATTGCCACATAGGCCTCCAGCTCGGTCTTGTCCAGGGTTGCCTTTTTCTGCTCGCTGGTGGGGGTGGTGGGGGGATACTTGGGGGTGATCCATTCGGCGTTGCCGTTCTTTTCCAGCGCATCGATGGATGCGCCCAGGCCGATGATGCGGGACTCATAGAAGTGCCAACCGCCCAGGGTTTCCTCAGTGACGTTCTGGGGATCCTTCAGGTAGTCCAGAATGGCCTGGGAAGAGCCTCTGTTCTCGGCAATGGTGGTTTCCTCAGGGGTCATCTCGCCGTTGATGACGGCCATGTGCTCGGAGTAGTAAATGGAGGGATTGTTGGCGGGCAGGACTTCCATGTAATAGGGACGGCCCTCGTTGTGTCCGCCGGCGTTGATGTAGGCGATGACATCCGGTGCGGTTTCCGCGGTGGCGCGGGCCAGATCGTCATAGAGGATGTTCAGAATTTCCACTGCCACCTGGGGATACTTGCAGTCCTTGCTGACCACCAGGAACCGCTCGGCGGCGTTTTCGTGGTAGGCGTGGACGATGCCGTTGTCATCGGCCACCGTATAGGCGATGTACTCGGCCTCCGGCACCAGGGCCTTGACGCTGCTCAGACGCCAGTCGGGGATATGCCATGCGCCAAAGACGATGCCCAGCTCGTTATTGATCATCATGGCGTTGATGTCATCGGTGGTGCGGGTGCCGAACTGGGGATCCAGGATGCCCTCCTCGTACCACTCGTTCATCTTGGCCCAGGCAGCTTTGACTTCGGGCGCCAGGGTGGACCAGCTCATGGTGCCGTCGGGGTTTTCGATCCATCGGTCGATGTAGCCGCCCATGGCGTTGGCGATGCACATGGCATCGCCGATATCATTGCCGGAAAAAGCCATGCCCACGGTGCTGTTGCCGCCGCCTACATTGGCGTCCACAAAGGCCTTGGCCACAGCGGCGATGTCATCCAGCGTGATGCACAGGTCGCCGTCGGGGTCGGGGTTGATGCCCAGCTTGTCCAGCCAGTCCTTGCGCATCCAGCACAGGACAGGGACGCTGTTGTCGGGGTTCGTACCGGGAATACCCATCAGCCGGCCGTCAAAGGTTGCCATGCTCAGGCAGCGGCCGTCGTAGGAATCGTAGAGGCTCTTGATGTAGTCAGAGGCGTACTCCTCGTACACATCGGTCATGTCATAGGTCAGGCCGTTGTTCACCATCTCGACAAAGGTGTCGTAGCTGATGACGCTCATGATGTCGGGCAGTTCACCCGAGGCGACGCAGGTGGCCAGCTGGTTGGTGAAAGCGTCGCCGCCTGCTTCAAAGCTGTCCACCAGATCCACGTTGAGCTTGGATTCAATGTAACGGGTGTAGGCGTTGTCTTCAAAAGTCTGGCCTTCCGGGAACAGGGCAGCGGCAGAAGGCTCCGCAAAACGGCCCAGGGTGATGGTCAGGGTGTCCACATAGGCTCCGTTTTCGTCCTTAGCCACAGAAACGGCGGCAGATTCATCGCCGCCTCCGCAGGCAGTCAGTGCGGTGAGTGCGCAGGCAACGGTGGTAGCCTTCAAAAATGATCTGCGCGAAATCTTTCTCATGATAAAATCCTCCACGATGTTCAGTCAGATTTTCCGGAATTCGTTTTTTGTCTGCTCCATCCAGGATACAAAAAACAAATCCTCTTCCAGCTTGTATATGTCTCGTTCTGACAGGCTGCGCAGCGTGTCTTTTTGACGAGCTCATTGTACAATACCGAAGAGGATTTGAAAAGGGTTTTGCGTAACGTTTCCTACGAAACTGATAAATACCACAAAAATTATTTGTGGGTTTTGCGCAACGTTTCCTACGAAACTGATAAATACCACAAGAATTATTTGTGGGTTTTGTGCAGATCTTGTGACCAGGGCGCGGCGTTGGGGGTTGATTCGCGCACCGAGTTGCGGTGGATCAGTTCAACCGGCTGAACGTAATTTTTACACTCCACCGGTTCCTGCCGAATCAGACGCACCAGCAGTTCCACGGCGGCCTCTGCTTTGGCCGGGACGTTCTGACGCACTGTCGTCAGAGGAGGATGCAGGAGTTCTGCATAGATGCAGTCGTCAAACCCGGTGACGGAGACCTGCTCCGGCACCTGTATGCCGTGGTCCTGCAGATAATTCATCACTTCCGCCGCATCATAGTCAGAGGCCAGGGCCACAGCCCCGGCCTGGACAAAGCGATCCAAATAGTGGCCGTACATGACACGGCGCAGAGAAAGATCCTCGGGGAGAAGAATATGGCGCTCTTCTCCGCAGTCAATCCCGGCAGAGCGCATCTGATGCTGAAATCCTTTCCAGCGGTAATGGTCTGCGCCGGTATCACACTCGGCGGCAAAGATGGCCTGGGTGTACCCGTTGTCCAGCAGATACTTTGCAATCATGGCGCCGCCGCCGAAATCATCAGTCCCCACGTTGACGTAGTGGTACTCCGCCTCGGGATAGGTGTCAATCAGGACCATATATTTGTTGAGTTGCCTGCGCAGCTCCTTGTATTTCTTTTCGTCCAGTCCCAGGACGACAAGACCATCCACATTCCATCGGGAGGCAATCTCTGCCACCCGGTCCGTATTTTGGTCCTGGCCATTGATCAGCATGACATAATATCCGTTTCGATGGGCTGTCTCTTCTACACCAGACAGAAATTCTGCCACAAAGGTATCGCGCAGAGAAGGGATGCCGTGGACACAGCTGTAGCCCAGCACCAGTCCAATGATGCAGGACCCTTTGCGGGTCAGCTCACGGGAAGATGTATTCGGGACATAGCCCTCCTGGTTCAGAATTTCCGAAATTTTCCGGATCATTTCCTTGGAAACCTTTTTGGTGTTGCCGTGCAGCACATTGGACACTGTTGTCCGGCTTACACCAACTTGATCTGCAATATCCTGCAAACGCTTCATGGCTGTTCATACGCTCCCTGTTTGATCAGTTGAAACACAAATGGTTTTCAACGTAATCATATCATATTCATACAGTAATTGCAATCCGAATGATCCTTTGATCTTCAATGAATTCTGAACTCAAATAAAGACTTTTTTGATATGAATACCCAGTAGTGCTTCATCATCTGTTTGCAGGATGATGAAAGCAAGAAAAAGGGCTGCTGCACTGGCTTCTATCCTTGTGCAACAGCCCCATCTTTCGTTTTCTTCAAAAAGCAGGATCCTGCGAAACCGCAGAGCAAGCCAGTTCCATCACTTGCCAAGATGCCAGATGTCGCGGTCGTACTCGGCAATGGTGCGGTCGGAGGAGAACAGGCCCGCTTTGGCGATGTTCACCAAACACTTGCGCCGCCAGCCCATGGGGTCGCAGGCGTAGTCGCTGAGGGCCTGCCCCTTGCGCACGACGTATGCGTTGAAGTCCGGCAGGGTCTGGAACCAGTCCTTGTGGATCAGTTCGTCGTGCAGGCGGGTCAGATTTTCGGCATGACCCGCAGCCAGCATCTCCGGCCCGGTGAGGAACTCGATGGCACGGCGGATGTTGGCATCGCCCTCCACCCACTGGGCCGGGTCGTAGTCGCCGACGGCATAGCGGTGGATGACCTGATCGGAGGTCTGGCCGAAGATATAGATGTTCTCTTCCCCGACCTGCTGGCTGATCTCCACGTTGGCACCGTCCATGGTGCCAAGGGTCAGCGCACCGTTCAGCATGAACTTCATGTTGCCGGTGCCGGAAGCCTCCTTGGAGGCAAGGCTGATCTGCTCGGACAGGTCGCAGGCCGGGATGAGTTTTTCGGCAGCGGTGACGTTGTAGTTCTCCACAAAGACCACCTGCAGCCACTTGGACACCTCCGGGTCCGCGGCGATGACCTTGGACAGGGTCAGCAGGGCGTGGATGATGTCCTTTGCGATGGTATAGGCCGGTGCTGCCTTGGCACCAAAGATGCTCACCAGCGGGACGGCAGGCAGATGCCCTGCCTTGATCTCGTGGTACTGATGGATGAGGTACAGCAGATTCAGCTGCTGGCGCTTATACTCGTGCAGGCGCTTGGACTGGATATCGAACACGGCATCGGGGTTCACCGTTACCTTCTGGGTGCGCAGCAGCCACTCCGCCAGCGCCGCCTTGTTGGTCTTTTTCACGGCGGTCAGTTCGTTCAGCACAGTCTCGTCGTCGGCAAAGGCCAGCAGCTTTTCCAGCTCGGCGGCGTCCCTGCGGAAACCGGAGCCGATGTGCTGTTCCAGTGTAGCGGTCAGGCGCGGGTCGCACTCCAGCAGCCAGCGGCGGAAGGTGATGCCGTTGGTCTTGTTGTTGAATTTTTCCGGATACAGCTCATAGAAGCCGTGCAGCTCGGAGTTTTTCAGGATCTCAGTGTGCAGCGCTGCCACGCCGTTGGTGGAGTGGGTGAAGTGGATGTCCATGTGGGCCATGTGCACCCGGTCGTCCTTGTCGATGATGGCAAGGCTCTCGTCCTTGGTGCGGGTGCGGGCCAGAGCGTCCAGCTTTTCGATGATGGGCATCAGCTGCGGCACCACGGCATCCAGATAGGCGCGGGGCCACTTTTCCAGCGCCTCGGCCAGAATGGTGTGGTTGGTGTAGGCGCAGGTCCTGGTCACGATCTCCACGGCTTCCTCAAATTCGATGCCCCGCTCCCCCAGCAGCCGGATGAGCTCCGGGATGACCATGCTGGGGTGGGTGTCGTTGATCTGGATGGCGGCGTAGTCGGCCAGATCGTGGTAATTGCAGCCGCGGGCCGCGCACTCGGCCAGAATGAGCTGGGCACCGGCAGAAACCATCAGATACTGCTGGTACACCCGCAGACGGCGGCCAGCCTCATCGGAATCGTCCGGGTAGAGGAAAAGGGTCAGGTTCTTGTCGATGGCGGTCTTGTCGAACGCGATGCCGTCATGGACGATGCTCTCGTCGATGGTGTCCAGGTCGAACAGGTTCAGGGTGTTGGTGCGGCCCTCGTAGCCGGTGACGGCCAGCTTGTACAGCCGGGCGGTGTACGCCTTGCCAGCCAGCTCCACCGGGTAGGTGATGTCGGTCTTTTCAGCCCAGCTGTGGGCGGTGAGCCACGGGTCGGGCTTTTCGTTCTGGACGCCGTCCTCAAAGGACTGATGGAACAGGCCAAAGTGATACCGCAGGCCCACGCCATCGCCGGGCAGATTCAGCGTTGCGAGCGAATCCAGGAAGCAGGCGGCCAGACGGCCCAGACCGCCGTTGCCCAGAGAGGGTTCCGGCTCGACCTCTTCAATGTCCGACAGGCGCTTTCCGGCTGCCGCCAGTGCATCGCGGGCTTCCTCGTACAGACCCAGATTGATGAGGTTGTTGGACAGCAGCTTGCCGATGAGAAATTCGGCGCTGATATAGTACAGCTTGCGCCCGGTGACCGGTTGCACGCGGTCGGCGCTCTTCTGCCGCACAAGCTCCAGCAGTGCCAGGTACAGCTCCTGATCGGTGCAGTCCGCCAGCAGCTTTCCGGTGAGGCTCTGTAACGTTTCGGTAAAGCTCATAAACGCATCCTCCTTTGATACAGAAAACAGGTTTGACATCTGTGATTCAAGATATACCACATAAAACAATCAAAATCTTGCCCAAAAAGTGCAGACTGTGGTACAATCCTATCATCAGGAGGTGAGACGATGCAAAATCAGGCTTCTTTGCAGGAGACCAAGCAGCACGGTGCCGTGCGGTTCCCCTTCAATCTGTATCCCTGCACCATTCCGGGAGACTTCCCGCAGGTGGCGCTCCACTGGCAGGAGAGCATGGAGCTGGTCTTCGTCAAGCGGGGCGCGGGGTTGGTGCAGGTAGGCGCTGCGTCCTGCCCTGCCTACCAGGGGGATATCTTTATTTTTACGCCCGGCACCCTCCACGCCCTGCGGCAGAGCGAGGGGCAGTGCATGGAATACGAAAACCTCATCTTTGAGCTGGAGCTTCTGGGCGGCGCAGAGGACCTCTGCGCCGAGAAGTATCTGCTGCCGCTCCAAAGCGGGCGCTTGTCGCTGCCGACACGTCTGACCCCGAACGACCTGTGCTATCTTCCGGCTGCTGCCTGCCTGCGGGAGGTGGAGGAAGCCAACCGCGCCAAGCTCCCCGGCTACGAGCTGCTGGTCAAGGGAGCGCTGCTGCGCTTTCTTTCCCTGCTCATTGCGCAGGGGAAGCAGCAGCTCCCCGCAGAAACAGCCGACACCCAGCGGCTGAAAGCCGTTCTGCAATGGCTCTCGGCCCATTATGCCGAGGCGCTCCGGGTCGCCGATGCCGCCGGGGTCTGCTCCTTCAGCGCCAGCCATTTCATGCGCTGGTTCCGGCAGATGACCGGGCAGAGCTTTATCGCCTTTCTGAATGAATACCGGCTGAACGCTGCCGCCGAAGCACTGCAGACCACAGATGAGACCGTCCTGACCATCGCTTCCCGGTGCGGCTTCGAAAACCTCTCCTATTTCAACCGGGCGTTCAAGGCGCACTTCGGCATGACCCCGCGGGAATATCGGAAAAAATAAGCAAACCGAGGCCGTTCCGCTTCTCTGGAAAAGAGAGGGAACGGCCTCGGTTTTTTGCGCATCAAACCTCCGGTGGCGGGCAGCAGCTCTCGCGCGGGATGAGCTTGTGCGGCACGATGATCTTGGTTGCCAGAAGGTTCGGGTTCTCGATGTGGTTGATGGTCTGGCTGGCGGCTTCCATGCCCAGCTGGTAGGGGTTGACGTCCACGGTGGTCAGCTGCGGGCTGGTGATGCGGGAGAACAGCGAGTTGTTGAAGGACACGATGGACAGGTCTTTCGGGACGCGCAGCCCCAGCTTGCCGCAGAACTGCTCCAGCACCACGGCCAGAATATCATCGCTGACCAGCATGGCGGTGGGATGGTCCGGCGCGGTGAGCAGGGCCTTCAGCGGTTCCTCGTAGGCATCGTTCAGCGTGTTGACCTCCACGCAGTCCTCTTCGCGGGGGTGATGCCGTGTTTGAGCAGGGACATCTGGTAGCCCCGCTTGCGCTCTGCCGAGAACAGCAGGGCGTTGCTGACCCCGAAATACGCAATGCGACGGTGGCCCAGTTCATAGAGGTAATCGGTGGCTTCCTCTCCCGCAAGGGCGTTGTCGTTGTCGATGTAGATGGTCTGGTTGGCCGACTGCGCCGCCTTGCCCACAATGACATGGAGCAGCCCTTCGCTGCGCAGGTACGCCGCCACCGGGCAGTCCTTTTTGGAATAGAGCAGGATAAATCCATCGGCCTGTGCGTTGGCGACCATGCTCTGGATGGCGTCCAGGACCTCGGCATCGAGCCGCTGGAATTCATGTTCATGTTCTGCGCGATGCCGCTGTACATCGTGTACGCACTGCTGCAGGGCTGTGCCTTCGCGATGGCGGGCATCATCCATCTGCGTCTGCACTCCTTCGGCAATCTGGAGTTCATCACCCGCATCCCCATGTCTCTGCAGGCCGGTCTGGGCGGCGACATCATCAACTTTGTGATCTGCGTGGCCGCATTCTTTGTCATCGGTTACCTGGTGGCATACGTTATGATCGGCAAGCTCAACCTGGCAACGCCGGGCCGTCTGGGCAACTATACCGATGACAACGCGGACGATTCCACCGACGCCAAGACCGAGAAAAAAGCTGACAAGAAGACCGATAACGGTCAGGCTGAGCGCATCATCGCCCTGCTGGGCGGCCGGGAAAACATCGTGCTGGTGGACGCCTGCATGACCCGTCTGCGTGTTACCGTGAAAGACCCTGCCAAGGTCGCTGACCTCGCCGCATGGAAAGCCGAGGGTGCTCTGAGCCTGCTGGTCAAGGGCGACGGCATTCAGGCTGTGTACGGCCCCAAGGCAGACGTTCTGAAATCCGACATCAATGATATTCTGTAAAACGCTATGAAACTGTTGACATTGAATACCCACAGCCTTATCATACCGGAGCATGAGGCAAAGCGGGAGATTTTTGTAGACTTCATCGCGAAGGAGCAGCCGGAGGTGTTCGCCTTGCAGGAGGTGAACCAGACGGCCTCGGCTCCGCTGCTTGGGGATGTCCCGGCGGGGTACTACCCCTGCCCCGGCAATCACGTGCCGCTGAAAGCGGACAACCACGCCGCTGCGGTGGCAAGGATGCTGGAGCAGCGGGGCATCCATTACGATTGGAGCTGGCTCCCGGCAAAGATCGGCTACGACATTTACGATGAGGGCGCGGCGGTGTTCAGCCGTGCGCCCATCACCGCCGCCGAGAACCTGCTGCTGAGCAAGTCCGACGATTACAGCTGCTGGAAGACCCGCCGCACCCTGGGCATCTGTGCAGGAGATGTCTGGTATTATACCGTGCATCTGGGCTGGTGGAAGGACGAAGTGGAGCCTTTTGCCTCCCAGTGGGAAACGCTGTCGCGGGCGGCGGGCGCAAAAAAGACCGCCTTTCTGCTGGGCGACTTCAACAGCGAAGCCGATGTGCGGGGCGAGGGCTACGACCTCGTCCTCCGCAGCGGCTGGCAGGACACCTATCGTCTGGCACAGGAGCGGGACGAGGGCTACACCGTCGTGCAGGCCATTGATGGCTGGCGGGATGCCCCGGACGCCGAGGCCAAAAAGCGCATCGACCAGATCTGGTGCTCCAAAGCGGTGCCCGTAAAAAGCAGCCGGGTCGTGTTCAACGGCCTGCGGGAGCCGCAGGTCTCCGACCATGCCGGCGTTCTGATCGAATTATAAAAGGAAGGTACATGAAGATGCAGAGAAGTGCAGGCATTTTGCTGCCCATCAGCAGTCTGCCGTCCCCTTACGGCATCGGCTGCTTCTCGCAGGAAGCATACGACTTTGTGGATTGGCTCAAGGAGGCCGGACAGACCTACTGGCAGATCCTGCCGCTGGGGGTGACCAGCTACGGCGACAGCCCCTACCAGAGCTTTTCCGCCTTTGCGGGCAACCCGTATTTCATCAGTCTGGATGCACTGGTGGAAGAAGGTGTGCTGACCGCCGCCGAATGCAAAAAGGCAAACTTTGGCCGCAAGGCAGACGACATCAACTACAGCCGCCTGTACACCGAGCGCGGCCGTCTGCTGCGGCTGGCCTACTCCCGCAGCGACATCGGCCACAACGAAGCGTTTGCGGCGTTCTGCGAGAAAAACAAGTGGTGGCTGGACGATTTCGCTCTGTTCATGGCGGTAAAAGACCGCTTTGAGGGCAAGCCGTGGATCGAATGGGCGGAGGATATCCGCCTGCGCTGGCAGCCCGCCATGGACTACTACCGCCGGGAGCTGTACTTTGAGGTGGAGTATTACAAATATCTCCAGTTCAAGTTCGACGAGCAGTGGCGCAGGCTGAAAGCCTATGCCAACAGCAAGGGCATCCGAATCATCGGCGATATTCCCATCTATGTAGCACTGGATTCGGCCGACGCATGGGCAAACCCCGGTCTTTTCCAGCTGGACAAAGAGAACCTGCCCACAGCCGTGGCGGGCGTTCCCCCAGATGGCTTCTCCCCCACCGGCCAGCTTTGGGGCAACCCGCTCTACCGCTGGGAAGCCCACCGCGCGACCGGGTATCAGTGGTGGATCACCCGTCTGTGGTACTGCTTCGAGCTGTACGACGTGGTGCGCATCGACCACTTCCGTGGGTTCGATGAGTATTTCTCCATTCCCTACGGCAGCGAGACTGCGGTGGAGGGCCACTGGGAGAAAGGCCCCGGCATCGAGTTGTTCCGTGCCGTGGAGCAGGCGCTGGGCAAGCGGGAGATCATTGCAGAGGATCTTGGCTACATGAGCGACACCGTGCGCCAGCTGGTGCGGGACAGCGGCTTCCCCGGCATGAAGGTGCTGGAATTTGCATTTGATTCGAGAGATTCCGGATCTGCGAACGACTATCTACCGCACAATTATCCGGTGAACAGTGTTGCTTATACAGGAACACATGACAATGATACTGTTGTTGGATGGTATGAGACATTATCAGAAGATGACAAGAAGTTCTTAGAACATTATTTAAAATACAGTACGATCGAGAGAACAGGAACTGTACACTTAGATCTGATCTCACTCGCATTAGAAAGCCGAAGCGATATGGTCATCATTCCACTTCAGGATTACCTTGGATTAGGCAATGAAGCAAGGATCAACACACCATCTACGGTAGGTGGTAACTGGGAGTGGAGAGTGAAAGAAGAGCAGTTAACAGATGAGTTAAAAGAACTGATCAGAACACTGACAATAAAATATCGTACAGTTGCAGAAGAGAATGCGAAGAAAGCAGCCGAAGAAGCACAGCAATAGAAGAAATTGATAGAAGAAAAAGGATGAAAGAATTTG
>OIBG01000121.1_pt1 | contig 21451 bp, 25 predicted proteins | sample 1581011 | NCBI WGS metagenome assembly OIBG01 (sample SAMEA3882533, study PRJEB24775) | human gut metagenome | biome: human-associated habitat; feature: intestine environment; material: feces | place: Netherlands | collected 2009/2010 | reverse complement strand
TGAGATTTTTCACAGGTTCGATGACCCGCACGCTTACATCCAGCTTTATAGGGGCGGCTGGTGTTCCGCCCGCAGTTTTTTCCTGCATGGATTTCTCCTTTCCGGCGGGAACAAGGTTCCCATCCTTGTAGTCATAGCCTTCCGCCCGGAGTGCCGCCAGCGTGTCCGCCGATACGCACCCGGACAGTTTCAGATCGGTTTCCACCATAAAGCGCATGGTGTCTGCTTTAGAAAATTCTTCGGGGAGCTTTCCATAGAAAGCCGGGTGCGGCTGTCCGTCCGCACCCTGTTTGTAACGCCGAGGCATACCGCCTCCTTTCCGCTTCGGGTCAGCATGGCCCGAAGTCTCTTAATGGCAGCCGAAGATGGATTTTGCAAGACTGCCTGTTTTGAATAAGGTAAAACACAGCAGCACCGTATATCCCACGCAGCCCCAGATCGCCCCGATGGGGTCGCCGTCGGTGGCGATACTCTGGATCAGCACCGCATAGATGGCGACACAGACTAAGATCAATAGACCTTGAAAGCCCACCGCAAAGAGGGAGCGGAAATAGTTCTGCCCCATGTGTCCGGTTTCCCTGTTGGGGACTGTGGCAAACGGGATAGGCGCTAAACTTGTGAGTAAATAAATTTCAATCATACGGCCATATACGATGACGAAGATCACGATGTTTAAGGCAATCATGGTAAGCTGGATCAGGAAGGATTGTAGCCAGAGTCCGAACAGAGGGCCTAACTCCATCGCTTCAAGCTCTGTCCGCAGACTGTCCAGCACATCCGGCGTGATCTCTGTCCCGTTCTGGATAATGCCCGCTGACTGCTGTATCACATGCTGGCTCACATCAAAGACCGCCAGCACGATATTGAAGGTATTCGTCAGGATCATCACAGCCACAAAGGTTTTGAACACCCACTTAAAAAACATCCATGTGTCAACTTCATGGAGGTTGTTGCGTTCTATGAGCATCTGTATCAGTTCATAGGTCATAACAAAAGTGAGGATGACCCCGGCGATTGGCAGAATGGCAGTTTCGGAGATCTGTCGTATCATGGAAAAGACCCCGGCGTTCCAGTCCGCCGGGGTCGTGCCTACCTGTGTGGCGATCTCGCCAACGCTCTGATTGACGTTATCGAAAAGGCCGTCCAGATTTCCCATGATACCATCGACGAGCAGACCTTTCAGCCATTCAACGATTGCGTCGATGATAAAGTCCATACATCAGCTCCTTTTCTGGAAAAAGGGACAACGGGTGACATTTAGCTGAACAGCCCGGACAGCAGAGGGATAAGCTGAAGACCGATCAGAACGACACCGCCGCCCGCCATCAGCTGCTTAATGCCCTGGCTTTTTGCCGCAGGGTTGTCCGACCCGTAACCTTCCAGAAGGTTGATGACGCCCCATACCGCCAGACCAGCGCCAAGAGCCATGACCAGAATTTTGAGAATGTCGATTGCCTGATTGAAAAATTCCATATACGTTCCTCCATTTTGTTTGTTTGATGGTTTTGGGTACAAAAAAAGCCGCCCACATCGGCGGCGCTTCGGGTCATCATGGCCCGAAGTTACACAAACTCGTCGCTGTCCAGATCATCGAAATTCAACAGGTCAGCTTCTTCGTCCGTGTCGGAGCCGTCCACTTCGTACACCGTGTATTCGTCCTCCGGCTTTAGTCTCAATGGCCGGTGGCGGAACAGGCTTTCCAAGCGGAAGGCGTTTTTCTTTTTATCAAATTCGGCTGTGTACTTGTAATTCGGGTGCTTTTTCAAGTCATACTTCGGGGACAGGAAGGGCGGGAGCCCCCGAAGCTGCAAGATACATTTATCCCCGGGCATGGTGGTGATCTCGCTGGTGGTCATCAGTTCCCGGCCAAGCCGCTGCATATTCTGGCTGTAACTTTCAGACTGTCCCCGGCTTCGGCCCTCGGTCTGCATAGAGATGGTGGCCTTGCCCAGCCAGTTTTCCGAAATATCCTTTAGGGTGGAAGCCTCCCGGCCTCCGAGGAATACGATACTGTCCATGTTGCCCATGATGGTTTCGGAATGGTCTTTGTACAATGCCTTGCACTGGCTCATTGCCTGATAAAAAAGCGTCAGGCTGATCTCACGGGAGCGGATGACGGCCACGATCTTTTCCAGCCCCGGCACCTGTCCGGTGTTGGCTGCCTCGTCCCACAGCACCCGCACATGGTAGGGCAGACGCCCGCCATAGGTGTTATCAGCCCGTTCACACAGAAGGTTGAACATCTGCGAAAAAGCGAGGGCAACCAAAAAGTTGTAGGTGGTGTCCGTGTCGCTGATAAGAAAGAACAGCGCTGATTTTTCATCCCCCAGCTTATCCAGCTCCAGTTCGTCATAAGACATGATCTCCCGAAGTTGGGGAATATCAAAGGGAGCCAGTCTTGCACCGCAGGAAATCAAAATGCTTTTGGCTGTCTTGCCGCTGGCGAGCTTGTATTTCTTATACTGCCTCACGGCGAAGTGCTGGGGGCTGCGGCGTTCCAGCCCGTCAAACATATAGTCCACCGCATTTTTGAAGGTTTCGTCATCCTCCCGGACTTCCATGCTGTTTATCATTTCCACCAGCGTATTCATGTTGCGTTCTTCCTCCGGCCCCTCAAAGACGATGTAGGCCACAAGGGCGCAGTACAAGAGGGTTTCAGCTTTAGTCCAGAACTCGTCGCCCTCCTTGCCGTCGCCTTTGGTGTTGGCGATCAGGGCGGTAACGAATTTCAAAACATCGCTTTCCGTCTTGATATAGGCCAGCGGATTGTAGTGCATGGATTTTGAAAAGTCGATACTGTTGAACACCCGCACCCTGTATTTCTCCCGTTGCAGAAACCGCCCGCACTGGTCGAGGGTGCCGCCCTTCGGGTCTACCACCACATACGAGGAATGGGCTTGAAGGAGCTGCGGGGTCAACCAGAACCTTGTCTTTCCCGAGCCGGACGAGCCGATGACACAGGCGTTTAGGTTCCGGGCATTGGCGGGTATCTTCGGACGGGTGTTCATGGTAAGGAACTCCGTCCCGGTCAGAATGACATTGTTCTGAAATTTAGGGTCAACAAACGGCTTTATATCCTCCTTTGTTCCAAAGCGGGCGGTGCCGTATTCCGCATCCCGCCGGAATTTTTTCGCCTGCCTGATCTTTGACTGTATCAGCAGATACACCCCAGCCGCACCGGCAAGGCCCACCAGCAGGTCAATACCGCCAAGCCCCGGCCAGTAGGTTTCAAAGGCTTTGGGGAAGGTATCGAGCATCCCCATGAGCTTTGTCCCGAAGTCTGTGCCGGGGGCGATCCGGTAGGCCGTCCCGATTTTGGAGAAAAACCAGAACACAAAGAGGTACGGCAGGTTTGGGAGCACATATTTTCTAATCTTGTCACTCAACGTCCGTCCTTCACCGCCTCTCTGGTCCGCTGCTTTTCCTTTGCCTGCGTCCTGATCTGCTCCGTGAATTTCCGAAGCTGGCCGAGGATGGAAGCCTTGTCCTGCTCTTTGTTCAGCACCTTTGCGCTGTACTTCTGGAAGGCCGCCGTGATAGCGTCCGCCTGATTGGCTTTGAAAAACAGCAGGTAATGACCGGGGCTCACTTTATGGAAAGCGTAGTCCACATGGAACTCCTTCGCGATCCGGTCAAAATCCTTTGGAGCTCCCACATAGGGCATGGCACTTTTGCCGCCATAGTGGTTCATCAGCTTTTTTACGCTCTGGCGTCCCTGCGGGGTCAGCGCCTTCTGGTGGTGCTTTTGCAGCGCCCGAACCACCTTGCCAAGAGCGGCAGCCAGCACTTTTCCTGTGAGCTTCGTTGTCCTGATCGAAAGGGCAACCGTTTTTTGGTTTACTTCTTCCTGCATAAAACCTCCTTTCCGTCGGGGTTCCCGCTATCCGGGAGGCCCCCGTACAATCTCGGGGAACAGAAAACCTCGGGCCAATGTGGCCCGAGGCTTACCGCTCGGCATCTCTGCCGGACGGAGCTTTCTTTTCCGGCTCCGTCTGGACTTTTTCGCCCTGTTCCCGCATGGTCTGCAAGATAGAGGGCTTCTTTTGAAGCTGGGAGGGCTTTTCGCCGGACAGCGGCTTGATACATTCCAGACGGTCAGCCGCCCGGATGGCGTTGTCCGTGAGCTGCCTCTGCCATGCGCCCACGCTGGGAGCCCAACGAAAGCCGCTGCTTTTCAGCTCGGCCCGGGTGTCCGCGTCAGGCTTTCCGTCAAAGAACACCTGCAAGCGGTTGTCCTCCCGGTTCATTTCCACACGACCCCCATCGAACTCCCAGCCGGAAAATTCCTGCTGTGCCTGTTTGGAAAGCTGTTCGATACGGGCCTTTACCCGGCGGATCTCCGCATTGTTGTTGGTTAGCTGGTAACTTTCAAAGGGCCTCGGGTCGCTTCGCCAACTTGACGCCATGCTTGCTTTCAGCTTTTCGATCTGGTCCGGCGACAGCAGCGCACAGCCGTCCAGCTTGCCATGCTTGCGGTAATAGGCGTTGACCTCCTTCATAATGAGCTGGGAGCGTTCCAGCCCGTCCAGCTTCTTCTGGAGCTTTTCAATCGCTGCCGGGTCATCGGCGCTGATCCCGCCCATGCCGGTACTGCGTATCTTATCCAGCAGCCCTTGAATATACCGCCATTCCTCCATGTTGCTGTCCCGGGCCCGGTTCTGTTTTTCCTTCTTTCCCACCGGGAAATTGGCAGGTCCGGCGATCATCACAGAGGGAACCCTTGCGTCAATGGCAAAGCCCTGGTTCATGTTTTCGGCCAGCTTGCGGGCGTAGGTGTCTAACAGATGGTCGATCTTCTCATGGTACATGGGGTCCACCCGGGATTTCTGCTTTTCCGCTATGGCGGCGGCCTTGTCCACCATTGCCCGGTATTCCGCCGTTGCGCTCCCTTCCTTGTAGTCGGAAAAGCTGTTCATTTCTTTTGCCCGGCGGGCGGCTCCTTCATTGATAGGGTAATAGTTGATGGTATGCACCTCCTTTATGCTTCGGGCCATGCTGGCCCGAAGTCTTACCGTTCTTCATGGGAAGGCCCCGCCTTGTCCTTTTTCGGAGCGGGTGGGGCTTCTTGAAACCGTTTGAGTGTAGCGAGAATGGAGTGGACAGGCTCGGCCTTTTCAGGATAGGCAAATATCCGGTGTTCCGGCGGAATGTCCTGCGGCCCGTGGTAATACTCCTTGAAGCCCTCCGGGACTGCCGACACATACCCACCGGGAGCGAATACGCCGCCCTCGTTGATACGCACATCCCGCCCGTATGCCTCATAATCGAAGTAGTTCTGAATGTGCTCCGGTATGTCGATAGTCCCAAGCTCGTCGGCGTAAAGACGGCCCAGCCCTTCATCATCGGAAATATCCGGGTAAAAGCGGTAAAGGTCAAGGTTCTGCGTCAGGTTTATCAAATCCTTCACGCTCCTTGTGTGGTTTCCCAAGACAAGAGCGGCTTCAAAGGTTTCCAGTCCGCCCTTATCCCGTACTTCCAGCAGGGCGTGGCCCAGCTCGTTCAGCTCGTCGATGTTCTCACATTCGTAGAGATGATCGTAGAGCCCCAGCACATCACTGTCAAAGCTGGTAAAGAACACTTCGCTGTACCGTTTCCCGTCTATCCCGATTTTGGCAAGGGCGGCCTGCAACTCCTGTGTCGTCATGGGGAAATGTACCGTTGTCCCTACCTCAATCCCCATTAAGGGGTATAGGGCTGTATTGGTTATATAGGCTTCAAACATGGGCTCATTCCTCCTTTCCGGCCCGGTCAGCCAGCACCTCATAAATCCCGGCCATAATGTAATCGGCGCAAGGGAGGGCAATCGCGTTTCCCAGTGCCTTGTAGCGTTGCAGAGGCCGGATCTCCACGCCGTCCGCCCCGTACTTTGTCCAGCCCTCTGGCAGCCCCATCAGCCGTTCGCTTTCCGTTTCCGTCAGAAAACGGATACAGCCGCCCTCCGGGTCGCCCTCATACCAGAAGGCAAAGGGCGTTACATCACTGGCTAAAAGAGTGGGAAAAGGGTCAGTTGGTAATCCGAAGCTGTTTCGGAAGGCCGTTTCTTCCTGCCTTTTTGCCGCTCCCCGCATACGGAAGCACTGAAAGGGGTGGATGACTGGTATCTGCCGCCCTGTTTCAAAAGAAGCTGTTCGATCTCCTTCGGCGGCGGCCCGCCCGCCCTCTCCGCAAGGCGGAGGAAGTGGGAGCATTGGACGGGGCTTAAATAGTATGTCTGCGGCACGTCTGCCTCCAAAATCCGCCACGACGAAAATCCGCTGCCTTCGTGCCAGCCTTCGGGAGCCTGCCCAATACTGGGCGTCCATGAGCCGCCAGCACACATCAGGCGTTCCCCCTCGCACCATTCCGGCGTTTCCCCATCTTCCCGAAGGAGGCATTGGAACTTCGGTGTCCGAGAAGGCGGATAGGACGGCTCTAAAGTCCATCCGGTCATTTGTAGAAAACGCTCCCATGACGTTTTCCCAAACAGCGATAGCTGGATATAGGTTATCAGTAGCATCCCTCATTTCCTGTATGATACGAAACGCCTGATAGAACAGGCTTGATTTTGCCCCGGCAAGGCCGGAGCGGTTGCCGATCAGAGAAAGGTTCTGACAGGGGGAACCGAAGGTAATTACATGAACCGGCGGGATTTTCCCGCCGTCCACCTTCGTAATATCCCCCAAATGCACCATGTCGGGAAAGTGCCTTTTGGTTATGGAGATGGGCGCTTTTTCAATCTCACTGGCCCATACCGGACGGATACCGCACCGGGAAGCAGCCAGAGGGAACACGCCAATCCCGTCGAAAAGGCTTCCCAGCTTAATGTCCGGCATGGCCCGGGGTGCCGTGTCCCTTCACGGCAAGCACCCCTTCCAGTGTGGTCGCCGCAATGCCCAGCCGCCCGGCAACCGCAATATCGTTTTTTACATCCTCGTCCACAGCGCTGCCGCAGACGATCAGGGTGTGGGAGCGCCGCAGCATATCCCGGCGCATATCGATCCCGGCCTTATGTTCCTCGGGAACGCTGTCATTCAAAAACAGCGGCAGATACAAGAGCGGGCAGATCGGGGAAAAGCCCGCCTCATAAGCAAGGCGGCAGTAGTGGGCCGCCAGCTCCATATCAACATCCGGCTCGCCGCTCCATGCGGCGGTCAGGTATGCTAAAGGTCGTTTCATTGGTTGAGCCTCCATTTCTGTTTTGGTTTAGGGAAAAGCAAGAGTTCGCCCAACCCCTCCGCCCCTTCCCCCGGGAAGGGGAACGGCTCTGGAGAATTTATATCCCCGTCGCTTGATCGGGAAAAAGCATAACCGGGAGAAATCCGTCAAGGGTGCCTCTGGCACCGCCTGCGGCGGCGCTGCCCTTGACTGATTTTCCCGGCTATGCTACGGAATAACTGGCGACGGGGAATAATTTATATCTCCAGAGCTTCGGGGCGCGGGGCAGAGCCCCGCAATCCTCGGGCCATGCTGACCCGAAGTTTGGGCTTACTTTTCCTGTTCGGTTTTCTTCTCCGGCTTTTCGTGTTCCTTCTGCTGACCCTTCCAGTCGTCCAGCAGCTTGATGATCTGGTCCTTCATTTCCCTCGGCGTAGTTTCCTTGCCGAAATACTTGCTCAGTTCCGCACCTGTCAAAATCACTTTGTCTACCTCCTTTTTGTCCTCCATCATAATGCCGTCGATCACATCCCCGTTGAGCAGCTTCTTTTCGTCCAGCTCACGCATACGCTTTGCCTGCGCCTGTGAAGGCGAGGACTGCTGGCTGTCAATGGCGACGGCGATATAGTTCTGGTTCTTCTTGCCGATATAGGAAAGCTCCACCGCCGTAGTAAAACCCAGCTTTTTTTCATCCATCAGCTTCATCAGGTCTGGAACCAGCTCATTGAGACGGATATACCGCTGCACCTGCTTGACCGCCATCTTATTGCGCTCGGCCACGATCTCGTTGGAGCGTTTGCCTGCGTCCTTCGGGTCAATCTGGCCCGAAGTGCGGGAGCCCTGGTGCTTGATAGCCTCAAGCTGCATTTTCAAGGCTTTGGCCCGCTCACTGGGGAGGATTTCTTCACGCTGGTTCAGATTGTCCTCCACCATCTGTGTGATGGCTTCATCATCTGTCAGGTTTCGGACGATACAGGGCATATCCGCATATCCGGCAAGCTCACTGGCTTTCTGGCGGCGGTGGCCGGACACGATCTCATAGCCGCCATCCTCACGGGGACGGACGATAGCGGGCTGGGTCACGCCCTTGTCCTTGACGCTGGACACCATAGCCCGCATTTCTTCATCATCCCGGACTTCAAAGGGATGGTTTTTGAAGGCGTAGAGCTCGTTCAGCTTGATATAGACGATTTGCTCCTTGCCCCGGCGTGGTGCATCCTTCGGCTTTTCGGGTTCCTTCGGAGTGGGAGCGGTCTGCACCGTTGGAGCCGTTTTTTTCTCCGGTTCCTTTTTGACCGCCTTTTCCGGTTTCTGTGCGGGAGTTTTGGACTTCGAGGCTGCGTCCTTGTCCTTATCTGCTTTCGGGGGACGGCCCCGGCGCTTCGGCGGTTCCGGCTCTTTGGGCTTTTCCTGTTTTCCCTCAGCCTTTTTGGGAGCCTCCGGCTGCTTTTCCGGTTTCTCCACTTTTGCCGGGTCAGGCTTTTCCACGCCGGGAGCTGCCGCCCGTTCCTCGACTTTCTTTTCCTTCATAATTTCAGCGAAGTTATAGACAGAAACCTGTGGGTTCTTTACCTCCGGTTCCGTCTTTTTTTCCGGCTCCGGGGAAACGGAAACCTTCTCCGGCTCTTTTGGGGGAGCGGGAGGCGTTTCCTTGCCCGGCCCGCTATCCGTTACCGGCTGTTCCGGCGTTTTTGTGGTTTTATCATCTGCCATAAGCATTTACCTCCTGTTTTTTGGCATGAAAAAAGGGGCTCAACTTTTCAGTCAAGCCCCCGTGGGAAGTTCCTCCTTTCTCCGCCATGATACAAAAATACCGCCCGTAGTCTCGTTTGGGCGGTACTTTGTGTAAGATTGGCAGTCCATTATTAAGTTTTTTATTATGTTCCCTTTGTACACCGTTGCAACCCACTCAAAAGAAATGGTGTTGACACCAAAATAGTAATTTGCAAGATATGGATATTTTCTTACAGCATCTAAAATAGCCGAATCCGTTACAAGTTCTATCGTGATATTGTTTTTCTTAAGAAGTTCTACAATATTAATATAACTTTTGCTGGTGCTTGTTATGGCCTTATTGCAGTACAATACAATGTGGCTTAGCTTTCCTGTATAATATTGCAACGCTTTTTCCATAGAATGCAATATTTGGCCATAATCCACACTAGTGTCAAAGAATTTTACCTGAAAGCCAATGTACTGGTTTGTGCGTTCATCAGGTATGGGTTCTGCTTCAATGCCAGGATTATTAGGATTGGAATGCAAATTCCTTGATTTTTTATTCTCTTTTAGATAATCATTGGTAAAAAGTTGTCGGCACAGATTTTCGAATTTATGTTGGATGCTCTCGGGATCATTATTATTTGATGCAAAATTTTCCCAATTGACTTCGACCGCCATAGTAAATCCTTTCGTGCATTTTATCCAGCCGTTTTTAATTCATTTGCTTTTTCTATAACATGCTTTCCTATATAATCTTTCCATGCCGGCGCTTCAAGTACATCACGCTGAGACTCACATTCAACAAGCAAATCTCTAACAGCTTCGGGGGTTGCCTTGTTTGCATCAAACATTGCAACAAAATATTTCTGAAACTGTGCCAATGTCAACGGCACAATACTAAGACGCTGTTTCACGTCGTCTTTTGCATACCAGATACCATGTCTGAAAGTCTCTGCCGTGTTGGTATCGATTCTGACAGCAATAAACATTCCGTAGACGGGCTTAGCATATTTAAGAACTGCATCAGAAACGTGGCGGCGGACAGGCTCGCCCTCCATAGCTTCCTGTCTGGAAGAAGTGGACATTGTAACCTCAGTCAAGATGGTAAAATCCTCAAATTCACAGTACAGATCACCCTTGCCGCCACCTGCCGCCGAAACAGGCATAAAATCGGAATCGAGTTTGAAACCACGCACTTCATAGGGCATATTCACCAGATGGTCAATGGCTAACGATGCTCTCCAAAGCGTCCACTCTAAGTAAGCCGGGGTTTCGTCTTTGGGAACTTCAATGGCGTTGTCCTCGTCATATACAGTTTTTCCGCCACCCTTAATTAGGAGACTCATGTATTCGGAAATCTCTTTCCACTGATTTCGTTGTTCTTGAGCATACTGGATTTCATCTGTTTGAGCGATAATACTTTCAAGCCGACGACGTGCAATGTTGATTTCCGCAGAGGTATTTAGTGGGAGATCGGAAATATCAAATGCAATTCGACGCTCTTTCATCTGACGCATCAGGTCGTTCAAAACGGATTTTGCGACATTCTCATTATCTGTAGGTAACGGAGCTCCATTACAGAGCATCCGGTAATCTTCAATAATTGGTTTATTATTGGCAGTGCTTTTTGCTAAAGCTTCTGCTAGTAAGTGCTTTGCAGATGCGATAATAAGACCGCGGCCTTTTCGTTGAAGAACTCCCGAAATACGCAGATATCTCATATTCATGTCTGCATAATCTAGGAAATTTCCGGATTTACCCTTGTAGAATTTCCCTCGGATTTCAATTTCTTTTTTATCAAATGCCTTTTTTGAAGGTGAAACCTGTCGCCGAGTTCTCAAATCAAGAATGTGATCTACAACATTTGAAAGTCCATCTTCCGGAGTGGTAGTGTGTCCCCATAACGCAAATTCTATGCGAGTGAGTTCAGATGTCCCTGTGCGTTTTTCAAGTTCAAGCATAATGGAAAGTATCCAACGAAGCGGCGAAAAATGCAATGATGTTTTACCGATTTTAGAGCATTCTGTACTCATTGCCCGAAGAAAAAGTTCTTGGATTGCCGGGTAGGTATCTGCCTTTAAAAAGGCCTGTCCAAAAGGCGTGATATCATCAACCGATCCGAGTTCTTCTTGACTGCCCTCCGATGGTTTTAACTTCCGATAAATCAGTCCGTTTCTCTCAAAGACTAATCTCCATTTTCTTGCATGACTACCTGATTCATCCTTGCCTTTTTCGTTATGGATAATTCCTTTTTCATTCAAAAAGTTCGTAAATCCAATTTCATATTCTGGTCCATGGAGCTTTCCAACAAAAGGTGATGCGGCAAACACCTTAAATCCTTCCATAATTCTGTTCGGATTTCGCATGCCGTTATTTCCAAGCATCCAAATTGTGATCGTCTTATTCATTTTTTATTTTCCTCTTAATAGCCGACAAATAAATACTCCTGCACAGAATTTCGATGGGTTTTGGCTTCGCCTTGATTTCCAAAGGAATATTTATAGTCAACAGGAATTACTTCAACGTGCTTTTTGTATCGAGCCATAATCTCTAACATTTCATCTTGTGTCGGAAGGCTGTTGGAAGAATAAGACACAATTAGAATACTGTTCGCAAATTTCTTAAAAAGCTTATCGAACGCATCTGCCGCCCCTTTTCTGGTGGAAAAAGGGGTCGGGTAGGATTTGAATTTTTTGGTCTGGGTGTGTTCTTGAATTTCAACGCCCTTCCAATCACGAGCAAGACCCTCGACAAAATGATATCTTCTGACATATTCGTTGTCGGATAGCGGAGAATAATATGGAGGGTCCATATACACAAGGTCTGCCTTGTCTGCCCGAAGTTCCATTGCATCGCCGTGTTTAGAAAGACAGCTAATTCCATTGTCAAATACGGCAGCATTTACGGCTTCGACAGCTTCCAAGAACTGCTGATCCAAGCTCTTCTGTAAGTCCTTACGACCGTCATTGTACCGATTTCCTGTATAGGTAAAAATTCCGCGGGGTCTTTTTTTAGTGCAGGCACGAATTAAAGCCGTCATAGCAATAGCACGTTTGTAAGAGTCTTTAATACCTGCAATATTCGTGCGAAGAATGTCGATCAGTTCGTTTTCTGCATCAGTATAGTATAAATCCTTAAAGGTGGTCGCAACAAAATGGTCTGGCTCCTTTTTCTTTGCCAACAGTTCTTTGGCCTCTTTTTCGGACAAGGTAATATGGCTGTTCTCAATCATTGCTTTTGTAAAAGTTGCAGACATTGCCATGTAATCGTTACTGATAACGGATTTACCCTGTGCCTTGAACATATAACCGACAATACCAGAACCCGAAAAAAGATCAACCGCAGTTTCAAACTCAAACTGTGACGCGATTGCCCAAATTTGAGCAAGCAGTTTACTTTTAGAACCCATAAATCGTGTGGGAGGATAACAAGAAACCTGCTGCGGCAGAGGTTGGGGAGCGAGTTTTATAAGAGTTTTACGTTTCGGAGGAACCGTAACGATAACATCCTCGCCCTTTCTGCTCTTTCCATTGCAGGAGATGTGACGTTTCGTTTGAATCACATCGATCTTAAAGGGAGAATACAGTTCGTGAACCAGCGGATGGTTAGAGTTTGTCAATACAACAGAGCAGCCCATTTCATGTAGCCGCACCACCATCTTTGCAAGTTCCACATGATCTTCCTCATAGAACTGCTCCTTGGTATACCGTTTGAAATCAGAATATTCAGAAATTGGAAGATAAGGAGGATCCAGAAAAACAAAGTCACCCGGCTTGGCATAATGCTCCAGCACCAGCAAATAATCACCACAAACGATCTCTGCCTTCTGCAAAGCCTTAGATGCTGCATGAAGATTTTCTTCATCGCAGATTTTGGGATTTACATACTTTCCGTATGGAACATTGAATTGACCCTTCCGGTTGACACGATACAAACCGTTAAAGCACGTCCGATTGAGATAAATTGTTCTAGCAGCAGCCTCCGCAGGAGGAAGATCTGTCCACTCTAGCGCACGAACCTGATAAAAGATCTCGCTGGTATTTTTATATTTTTTCAGATAGTCAATCACATCATCAAGATTATTGGCAACCTGACGATACATATTAACCAGTTCCGGGTTGCTGTCTGCTATAATTGCGTTTTCAGGCTGCAAGGCAAAGAAAAGTGCGCCGCCGCCGAAGAACGGCTCAATATATCTTCCATAGGAGGAAGGAACTTTGGGCAGCAGATCGTTCAGCATCTGAGTCTTTCCGCCTGCCCATTTCAATATAGGCTTTGCCTGAACATAACTTAAAGTTCTTGCGGTGTTCTCCATAGTATGCCATCCTCCTTTCAATCTTCATTTTTAGCGGTTAGTTCCATGATGTCACCAATATCGCATTGAAGTGCTGTGCAGATTTTCACTAGAACATCTGTTGTAATATTTTCATTTTTTCCTAGTTTGGCCATGGAAGTATGGCTGATTCCGGCTGCAACGCACAGGTCTTTCTTTTTCATATCCCGATCGATCAGCAGCTTCCAGAGCTTTTTGTAACTTACTGACATTGATTTTCTCCTAATGTTTGTTTTCCATCATCTTGGAACTAAATTCCGCAATCGCTGAATTTCAAATAATAGTATATCATCCTGACAACGGATACTCAAGAGCCGCTAGCAAAAAAGCACAAAATAAAATTCAGCAGAAGCCGAAAAGTCCTCCGCATCTGCTGAATTCTGTATTCTACCTTTTTACACAGGCAGGATTGCTACCGCCGCACTCCTGACCTGATACGTTACCCCGCCAGCCTCGCCCCTTGCCTTCCTCTGGCACACCTCCGGATGCTGCTCTGCAAGGTCGGCGAGCTGCTTCTGTAAGTCGGGATTCAGCGTGAATACGCTGTAGGTCCCGTCTCCGATAGCGTAAATCATGGTTTCCAGCTTACACATCGTCAGAGAGTTCGTCATCTTCGTTTTCCTCAAACATCTCAGGTTCCCAATCCTCATCACGTTCGATGTCCTGCGCCAGCTTCTCCATCCCGGCATAACACTCCATCTCGGAACGGACAAAGTAGAACATCTGGTCGTACCAGTCTGTCAGCGTTTCGTCCTCCAGCTTCCGGCAGAAGTCATACACCAGCCTGTTCTGGTCGGGGTCAACCGTCAGCCCGGCAACTCCGTACAGCCGCTTGCGGGTCAGTTCCAGATCGGCGCAGCCATAGGTGTAGAGCAGCCTCTTTTCTTCAAACGTCAGTTTCATAGGCTTGTTCCTCCGTATTAAAAAAGGGCCTGCCCTGTGCAGACCCGATGTAGCAAAAGACCGCCGTGCGTTGTGCAGGGCGGTCTTGAACTCAGGATTGGAGAAAATCCCGGAGTTCATCAGCGAAAAAGGAGATTTTGGCGATAGCAGCTATCGCTATGTAAGGCAGGACGAAAGCCACAAATGCGGTAATCAGCATTTTCAGGACTTCGCCGCCGTCTGCCAGCTTCATGACCCAGCTTGCAAGCGCCACGAAAAAGAACAGTCCCGCCAGCAGATTCGTCAGGATCGTGGAGAAGGTCGTGAGGAAGATGCCCACCCACTGCGCCAGAATCAGCAGCAGAAGCAGCGGAAAAAGGGCAAGTTTCAGCATCGGTTTCAGCGCAGTCATCGTGGGCACCTCCTTATACAAAAATCAGCTCGGTCTTAATGATCTCCTCGGCACGGTTGCGGATGCTGTTCATCCGGCGCACCCATTCCAGTTGATCGGCGGCTTTCAGGGTTTCGGTCACGCCCTCGGCTTCCTGCATCTGCCGGACGGTCAATGCAAGCTGTTCTTCGGACTGTTTGTCCAGCTTGGCAAGGTAGCTACCCAGCTCCCCGGACAGGAGCAGTTGATTGTACCGGATGGGATGATGTTCTTTCAGATACCTTTTATGTAAGCGGCCCCACCGCCCGGTGGGGTCCTGCTCTGCCGGGGCTGCTGCGGTCAGGTTCGGCAGATAGTAGCCGTTGACCATAGTGTAATCCAGACCGTTGTTGCTGTCGTGGAGCGTGTTCTTTAAGGTAGTCATGCTGCATTATCCTCCTTTGGTTTCGGCGTTGGGACTGCTTCCGGGTCAGGTTTTGGATTTCCTTTTTTCTTGTGATAGAATTCCAAGGTTTTCCTGTTGTGGTTAATTCTCCTGCACTCCTCGGAACAAAATTCCTGCTGGCTGTGTGTAGGCCAGTAGGAATGCCCACATACGGCACAGGCACGTTGCCCGTAGTAGTGAGTTCCTCTCTCGGCTTCTCTATCCGCTTTCTTTTGCTCCAGTCTTGCCTGATTCCAGCATTCCCTTGAGCAGAAAAGCTGTCGGTTGCTCGTAGGTGTAAACACCTTCCCGCAGTTCGGACACGTTTTGGTTTTAATGATTTCGCCACCGTTTTTAGCGATTTTCTTTGCTTTTCGCTTTTCTCGATAGGCTTTTTCACGTTTGCGCTGCTTTTCCATGCGCTGCCGTTCTTCCTGCTCCTTCTGCGCTTTCAGTTCGGCAAGTTCTTCCTCAGTATAAGCAATATCGACTTGGCCGACATAGTTGAAATAAATGTCAACCTTTTGTGTGCGGGCATTGCCTGCACCCTCGGCTTCATAAACAACGATTTTATCGACAAGTTCGTTAAACATTGAATCGGAGATTTCTGTTGGATTTTTGCACTTGCGAATCAGCGAAATGAAATGTTGAATATCAGCAGAACTTGATTTATCTTCGGCAATTTCGGATTTCATCGTTTCCATCTGCGATTCCAATTCTGCTTGCTCGCTATCATACTGTGCCATCAGCTGCTTGTACTGTCGTTCGGGCAACAGTCCAGACATAAGATTTTCGTACAGACTACGAATAAGGGCAGAAAGCTCATCATAGCGTTTTTGACAACGTTTCAATTCCGATTGGTTCTGCTTCGGCTTTTCTTCACGTTTCTCTTTCCAAAGTGATTGCAGTTCCAAAGCGAAGTTTTCTTCATCTTTTAGAACAAATCTCGAAAAGCGTTTGACCGACGCCAATATCAAGGCTTCAACATTATCGGCACTGATTGAATGGGCAGTACAGCCATTCACCCGACTTGCATATCCACCACAACGATAAGAATATTGAGTAGACCCATCCTTTTTACTGTAGTGTGTTTGCAAGGTCAATCTTCTGCCGCAGTCGGCACAATACAGATACCCGCTTAAACGGTTGGTGTGCGTTCCCCAAGCAGAAGCACGATTCACTCGGCATCTGCGTTTCTGAACACTATCCCAAAGTTCTTGCGATATAATCGGTTCATGCGTGTTCTGGAAAACGTACTGTTCATCTTCATCTGTTTCTTTTCTCTTGTGAAGTTTGAAATTTGTGCTTACAGATTTTCGTAAAACAGTGTGTCCCAGATATTCCTGCCGACCTAAAATTGTTCTTACGGAGGAGGTGCCCCACAGGTACGGATTGGAGAACTTTGTCCCATTGTACTGCTCCGGGTGATATTTCTTTGCGTATGCAGCAGGAATCAGGACTTTTTCCTCTGTCAACAGTTCTGCGATTGTCCGTGGGCTTTTTCCTTCGTTCGCAAGAAGAAAAATGCGCTTTACGACTTCGGATGCCACCGGATCAACAACAAGTGTCTGCTTGTCGTTCGGCAAACGGTTATATCCATACGGAATAGAGCCGCTGCAACGTTTTCCATCTTTCATCCGGGCATCGAACACAGCCTTGATTTTATTGCTCGTGTCTTTGGCATACCATTCGTTCATAATATTCAAAAACGGAGCAAAATCATTGTCTGAAGCATTGTTGCTGTCGATGCTGTTATTGATTGCAAGGAATCGGACGTTTTTCTGTGGGAACAGAACTTCCGTATAAAAACCGACTTGCAGATAATTTCGTCCTAAGCGGCTCATATCCTTCACAATAAGCGTTTCGACATTTCCTGCTTCTACCTCTTTTATTAGAGATTGAAAGCCGGGACGATTGAAATTCACACCTGAAAAGCCATCATCTGTAAAATGGCGGATGTTCTTGAAGCCGTTCTTTTGGGCGTAATCTTCCAGATATTTCTTTTGGTTGGTGATGGAATTCGATTCACCAGCAAGATCATCATCTCTTGACAAACGCTCATAGAGTGCGGTGATTTTTGGTTCTTTAGGCATTTGTTCTACCTCCTTTCTTATGGAATCTTTCAATTTAGGACAATCAAGTTTATCGTCCTATTAAAGTATAGCCCTCGGGCGCAAGTTCAATGGCCGTGGTCGTCTCACCAAAGGTGGATGCCCACGCATCAAAATGGGTCAGTCCTTTCTGCTGTAAGGTGTTGTACTGGAGGTAGCGCATCAGGGTATACATCTCGGTCATGCTGTTGCTGATAGGGGTGCCTGTCGCAAAAATAACACCACGGCCTCCGGTGATCTCATCGAGGTAGCGGCATTTTCCAAACATATCGGAGGATTTTTGCGCTTCAGATGTGCTCAGTCCAGCCACATTCCGCATCTTCGTATATAAGAACAAGTTCTTATAGTTTTGGCTCTCATCCACAAACAACCTGTCTACGCCCAATTGTTCAAACGTAACCACATCATCTTTACGGTCTGTGCCTTGCAGCTTTTCCAGTTTCTGTTTCAGAGACTTGCGCAGCTTTTCCAGTTGCTTTACCGTGAAATGCTCACCAACCTGTGCTTTCGCTTCTTCGATGGCCTCCTCGATTTCATCCATCTGTTCCTGAATCAAACGCTCCTGTCGTTCTGCGGACAAGGGTATTTTTTCAAACTGGCTGTGTCCGATGATAACCGCATCATAGTCACCGGTAGCGATACGGCTGCAAAACGTTTTGCGATTGCCGGGTTCAAAATCTTTTTTGCTGGTAACCAGCAGCTTTGCATTGGGGTACAGGCGTAAAAACTCGCTGGCCCATTGTTCCGTCAAATGATTTGGCACGACAAAAAGACTTTTTTGACATAAGCCCAGACGTTTCAGTTCCATAGCGGAAGCCGCCATCTCAAAACTCTTGCCGGCACCGACTTCGTGCGCCAAAAGGGTGTTGTACCCATACAGCACATAGCCTGAAAACTGTCTTTGTCAAAATAGCCATCCGGCTCAAATCCACAGCGTTCCAGCAGCGTGTAGGTGACGCTAATGGCGGCGGCAGACTTGAACTGCATCTCCACCCCGGCTTCATCATAATCCATCAGCAGCGAACCGTCAACGATGGCGCGGATGTCGCCGCCGTTGTTGTCCCAGTAATCTGCCGCCAGTTTCCCGGCAATGTCGGCAAGCTGCTGGCTGACACGCTCTCCGCCGATGCCGTAGGTCTTGCTCAACATTTCCGAAACAGGCTGTTTCAGGTCGTCGTTGAACTGCCACACCTCCGGGTCACGGGAATTGCGGCGCACCCCGGTGTCGCTTACGTCAAAGACGTAGTGCAGCCGGGGGAATCCGCTGGATTCGTCTAGCAGAGCGATACCCTTGGAGCCGCGCCGGACATACCGGTTCATGCGGTTGTTCCAGACGTCGTAATCGGCGCAGGCGGTGGCATCCGGGCGCTGGGCGTAGATCATCAACTGGTCGGGAAAGCTGTACTTGTACAGCCGGGATGCTGTGGCCAGGTAGTCCGTCCAGCTTTCCCAGTACCGCGTCAGACCGTTTGCCGTGCGCTGGGCAAGGACGAGATATTCTTCGGTTTTGCTTGACATAGCGTTCCTCCTTTTTCGGATTTTAGGGTATAAAAAGAGCGGGCAACCGTTTTGAGGGTCGCCCGCAAGGGATGTAATAAAAATCGATTATTGAATATTGTTGTCCTTTATGAATTTCATGATGCAGCAGCCCATCACGATGACGGGAAGCACGGTTCGTAAACCGAGGTCGCCGACCCGCACATTTACATCAATCACAAGCCCTGCAAACCATGCCGCTAAAGTGAAAACAGTTGCCCATCCGTAATTCATAGAACTGTACTCCTTCATATGTGAATATTCAAAACTCTCTTCTCAGCTTCAGCTTTCATAGCTGCCCGCAAGGAACTTACATTTATTCGACTCGAATGTTTACCGGATTCAGTGTAAGGTTGCCTCCGCCCGCCACCTTATACCATTTGCCTCTTTCGAGTTTGATTCTTTCCGTTACGCCCTGTGTAATATATCCGATTCTGTATTTTTCTCCAGTCTCTACATCGGTAAAGACCACCTCAGTATCACAATCACCGCTCACTTTTACAGTTCCCCAAAGTGGCTGTATTTGTTCTGTCTTTATGGTGCCTTCATCGTTTGAAAGGGTGAAAGTATGGCTTCTCTGAATATTGATATAAATCGCCACCAGAAAAACCGCTGCCAGACATAAGGCAAACTTTCTTGTTTTCATCGAAACACCTCCTGTAAATTCGGTTTTATCGAGTCATATCACATAAGTGGATGCTTCAAACTTACAGCTCAGTTTCCACTGCAAGCTGCTCCTGCTTCTCTTTTTCATCAGCGATTTGGACATCAACATCTTCGCGCATCTTTTTCAGAAGTGCAAGGACTCTCTTGATTTGATCCTTGGTATTCTCCACTCTGCTCTGTGCCTGATTGATGTGATCCAGAACTGCCCAGTCTGCAAAGAGGCCGTCAAAGAAGAAATCTGCAAATTTCAGAAAGCTGTCTACCGTGACCTGAAGGTCTGCGGTGATCTCAACATCGGCAAGCTCAGTTTTGAACCGCCGCAGTTCCACTTGAAGCTGTTCCACCTGCTCCTGTGCATTGTCCAGTTCCTCATACTTGGCAAGATCAGCCATCAAACCGCCGCCCATTACGTCCCATGTACTCCAGCCCTCGGCATTATCCAGCGTTTCCAGAACTTCATTGACCGTGTGCAAGGCAGTCTTTCCGGCGTTGATGGCCTCCAGCAGCTCCCGTTTTTGGACCTTCAGTGCGGCAATGCGGCTTTCACTTTCCGCAACCAGCTGTGCGGCAGGGTGGGCAGAGACTTTGATGCTTTTGATTTTTTCGGAAAGAGCGGCTTGATACTGCCTTTCGCAATCGGACAGCCGTGCTAGTCTATTTTGAATCTGCTCCAAGTCGGCATCAACGGAAGAAAGATCATGGAGAGCCACATCGTACTTGACACGGGCTGCATAGGCTTCCTGCCGTTCCTTGTCCATCTTCTCATCCATCTTTCCGATCACCTGATAGAAAAATGCGGCAAGGCTGTGTCCCTCCAGACGGTCCACGTCAGCCTGCTCTGCCAGCTTGGATTTTTCCAGCTTTTTCAGGCGGTCAGCAAGCGTATCTCTCTGGGAGGTCAGTTCTTTCTGTTTTGCTTCGCAGCTTTTCTTTTCAGCGACCTGCTGCCAAAGCTCTTTCAACGTAGAATCACTCATATGGAATGTCCTTTCCCGGCATTACGTTTCTTCGTTCAGAAGCTGGTTCAAAAAATGCTGCCGATTATTTACAAATGTTTTGGTGATAACGTAGCTGTCCGTATCTTCATACTGACAAGGATGAATCGTGCCATTGTCGAAGCTAAAAATTTCAGCATCAGGCATTCCGAGGAGAATGGGTGAATGTGATACGATAATGAATTGCGCCCCTTCTTGGGCACACCGATAAATGTTGATCAGTAACGTGAGCTGCCGCTGCGGGGATAAAGCGGCTTCCGGCTCGTCAAAAATATAGACTCCATCTGCACCCATGTAGTCCTGCGCAATGGCGAGGAAACTTTCACCGTGTGATTTTTGGTGATAGCCTTTGGAGGGATGATCGTCATCGGAATAGTCGATTTCCTTGGTGGCTACATTGTAGAAGCTCTCTGCCCGGAGAAAATACCCAAACTTTGGTCTGCGATACCCTTTGGAAATCGTCATAGCCTCACATAGTTCCGAATGGGAGTTGTATGTGGAAAATGAATAGTTCTTCGTTCCACCCTCTGCGTTGAAGCCGTAAGCAACAGCGATTGCTTCCAGAAGCGTAGATTTTCCACTTCCATTTTCGCCAACAAAGAACGTAATGGGCTTATGGAATGTAAAAGTGTCGATTCCACTGATGGCAGGAATCTGACGAACATAATTGTATGGGCGAACTCTGTTCCAGTCGATGGTCAGCCCTTGGATAAACAAATCGTTCATACAGCACTCCATACTATATAATGTAAGAAACACTTAGCTCCGCTCAAACCCAAGATAGCGGGTGCCCTGAAAACTCAGCTTTCCGATGTCGCCCTGAATGAGCAGACCATAATCGCTTCCGTCCACTTCAAATTCCATGCGGTCGCCGCTCTCCACCTGAAAAGTCACATAGTACGATGTAAATGTGCTAGTGTCGTATCCGTGCGCACCGGACATATCGCCGGCATTGGCACTGCTGGAATGCGAAACATCGGTGCGCTTTGCTACCACTGTTGCCGGAACGGTAAGCCGCGGCGAGTGGTTGTTTTTGTTCCATGTGCGGAGATTTGAAATTAGAGCAAAGAAAAACATTCCAATAAAAAGCAGGAACAGGATTGGGAAAATGAAGCTGAATATAGCGTCAAACCATCCAAAAAACATTTTACTCCTCCAAAATTTCTTCCATCAGGTCCTTTACATCGTCCAGAAAAGATTCTTCACCGAGGGTGTTCACCTTGAAGAACACCGCTTGACTGCCTCCTGCGGTGATGGCAG
>OIBG01000103.1_pt1 | contig 23781 bp, 19 predicted proteins | sample 1581011 | NCBI WGS metagenome assembly OIBG01 (sample SAMEA3882533, study PRJEB24775) | human gut metagenome | biome: human-associated habitat; feature: intestine environment; material: feces | place: Netherlands | collected 2009/2010 | reverse complement strand
CCCCCGGAGAGGCTGCCGTTCTGTTTAGACGACACAGTTGGTGAAATAGTAAGGGCATGTCAGGAGTGCCCCGGCGTCTACTATATCGCGGCCCGGAAACAGGACGGCAGGTTTTTAGCGGACGAATACTATGTGGTGGAACGCTCCTCGCCAGCCATATCAAAAGAGGCTATGGCATACGGAAGAATGTCGGAAGAGGACTCCCGTGTGCTGCTCTATCCGTTTGCGGAGGAACGACATGGGTATAAAATTATTGAGTATGAGATCTATCGGTATCAGGTCCGGCACGGAATGTACGCAGACGGACAAACCTCGCTTCGTGATGTTGCTTTTTTCAATATGGAGTATCATCCGGAATACTTTGGGCCCTACCCGGCGCCCCTTGCCACGCCGCGGGGCCGTACTGCACGCTACAAGCCGCTGATGAACGGCGTCTTCTGGATCGAAACAGGTACAGGAGAGGAAGTCCTCGCTGTCTGCTATCCTATTTGGAACTGCGACTTCTCGGAAACCGTATTGAAGCAATCGGAGCAGTCCGAAGAGGATGTACGGGAAGGAATTGACAATACCTTGGGGTATCTGTTCTTTTCCAAGCGGGCCAGCAGTCTCGCCTTGTTTGAACTATGGGGGCAGTACGAGGAGTTAAGGACTGGCGGCCTAATCAACTACCCCGCATTGATGAACTATATCTGGGCCTATTTTCCGGAGTACGCCGCCACATACAATATGCAGAATCAGCTGGGGATGCACGATACCTTCGGCCTGTTGATGAGCGCACTGGGGACGGAGGTGGAATTGCAGAACAACCCAAATGAAGTAATTGCAATGTCAACGGCCGCCGGGCTTGATTTCCTGAATTTTTAATTGGGCTAAAAATGACAGATCAGGTGGAACAATGGACTGGGATCAAAATGAAGAGCTGGTAGAACAAATCCTTCGTACCGGCATGTACGCAAAGCTGTATGATGAAGAAACAACATACGGGTACCTGACCTATTTAACCTACCGGGTGGAGGACACGCTGTTCACTTGGAAAAAGAAAAGCGATGTGGACGGGTTTTGGGCCGACCTCACATGGGAGGAATATATCTCCTTTTTGCGGCGAGAAAAAACATTGCTCCTGGCAGCTCAAAGGGTGCTGTTCAACACTGTGATGGCTTTCCCGGCCTCCGCATTTGACTTTACATTGTCAGAGGCAGAAGTGGACTTTCCCGTAGCGCGTTATGACAGCGCCGGGATGCTCCATATGGCAAAGCTCTATTCCTTCGAGAACTGTATCTCAATCGTAGAGTTTCTGATGTTCCGAGCAGAGAGGGCGTATTATCCGCTGTGGAAGAAACAGCGGGGACCCCACTACACATGGGAGCTTTATATCGTGGAACTGCTTCACAGCCGAAGGGAATTTGTAGACCCACTATCGAGGGCCTTCCGCAACGCGCTGGTTCAACTGGACTTTCTCCCGGCGTGGCAGATGATCTATCCGACTATTCAAGAGGATGCAGAAATAGAATAACATGAAAAGACCCCGCAGATTCGGTCTGCGGGGTCTTTCGCTCTCTTATTCTGAGCTCCCCTCTTGACAAATGAAAACCGTAGTGCTATATTCAAAACAGCGTTATAAAACATTGTTTTGAATGAGGAGGAATGGCAGTGGCAAAACAAAAGGTGGGCGTCTATGACCGGGTGCTGGAGTGCGCCAAGGAGGAGTTTTTGTCCAGGGGATTTCTGGACGCTTCCTTGCGTACCATCGCCCAGGAAGCGGAGACCAGCACCGGGTCAATCTACACCCGCTTTGGGGACAAAGAGGGGCTGTTCCGCGCCCTCGCGGAGCCGGTGGTGGATGAATTTAAGGCCATGTTCCGCAAGGTCCAGGAGGACTTTCACCAATTCCCGGAGGAGGAGCAGAGGGCCGAGATGGGCCAGTACACTGCCCGCCATCAGGAAGACCTGTTGGACTACATCTACGACCACTTTGATGTATTCCGCCTGCTGCTGGACGGGGCCCATGGTACCCGGTTTTCGCGCTTCCTGGACGAACTGGTGGACATCGAGGTGGAGTACACCTACAAGTACATGGAGGTCATCGGTTGCGAGAGCGTCAAATCCGGCCTGGTGACGGAGGAGTTCATCCATATCATCGTCACCGCCTACTTCAACGGCATGTTCGAGGTGGTGCGGCACAACATGGACCGCGCCGCCGCCCACCGCTATGTCAAGATGCTCAACCGCTACCACATGGCAGGTTTCGGCACCGTGTTTGACCCTCAGCCCTGACAAAAGAGGCTGTGCCCTTGGGTGCAGCCCTCCTGTTTGCACAAAAGTTAGCAATTACTAACCAAAAGGAGGAATTTATATCATGAAACAACAAAGCCCCATGCTCCGTTTGTGGGAGCTGGGAGAGGGACAGCAGGGCGGCCTGAAGCGGGCGGTCCTGTCCGCTGTGGTGGGGGTACTGTTTGGGATGCTCCCTTACTTCGCCGCGGCGCAGATCATCCTGGGCCTGCTGAAAGGGGAGCAGAGTATGCAATACTACCTGATATGGTGTGTTGTGGCGCTCGTGGGCTTCCTGCTCCGGGCCACCCTGTATTCCCTGGCCCTGTCCCAATCCCACAAGGCCACCTTTGCCATCCTGAAATCCATCCGGGAGCGGGTGCTGGAGAAGCTGCCAAAGATGCCTCTGGGTACGATTCTGGACACCTCCAGCGGCCAGATGAAGCAGATCATTGTGGACCAGGTGGAGAGCATGGAACGGCCCCTGGCCCATCTTCTGCCGGAGATGACCGCCAATGTGCTGGGGCCAGTGTGCATCCTGATCTACCTGTTCGTACTGGACTGGCGGATGGCCCTTTTAAGCATGGTGTCCATCCCGGTGGGCATGGCTTTCATGATGGCGGTGATGGCTGGCTACGGCAAGCAGTATGAGGGCTCGGTCAAGACCACCCAGGCCATGAACAGCGCCATTGTGGAGTACATCGGCGGCATTGAGGTCATCAAGGCGTTCAACCAGGGCAAGCAGTCCTATGCCCGCTTCTCCGACAGCGTAAAGGCCAACGCCTCCTACTTCTACCACTGGATGAAGAGCTGCCAGATGCCGGTCTCTCTGGCCCGTGCCATCTCACCTACCACCATGATTACTATTCTGCCGGTGGGCTGGCTTCTCTACACCGGAGGGAGTCTGCCCATCGAGACCTTTATCACCACCATCGTCCTGTCCCTGGGCATTGCCGGGCCTCTGCTGGCCGCTATGGACTTTGTGGACAGCCTTGCCAAAGTGGGCACCATCGTGGGCTCGGTGGACGCCATCCTGAACGGGGCGGAGCAGGATCACGGGGAAGCGTCGGTGGAGTTCCGGGGCCGGGACATCAAGCTCTCCCATGTGTCTTTCGGCTACCACGCGGACAAGGAGGTGCTCCACGATGTGTCCCTCACCATTCCCGCCGGGAGCATGACCGCCTTTGTGGGGCCCTCTGGCTCGGGCAAGTCCACCATCGCCAAGCTGATCGCCGGCTTTTGGGATGTAACCTCCGGCTCCATCACCTTGGGCGGACAAGACTTGAAGCGGGTCCCACTGAAGCAGCTCTATGACCAGGTGGCCTTTGTCTCCCAGGACAACTACCTCTTTGACGAGAGCATCCGGGAAAATATCCGCATGGGTCGCCCGGCGGCCACCGACGCCGAGGTGGAGGCCGTGGCAAAGGCCGCCGGGTGCGACGCCTTTATCCGGGGCCTGGAACGCGGCTACGACACCGTGGTGGGCGGAGGCGGCGCCCATCTGTCCGGCGGCGAACGCCAGCGCATCGCCATCGCCCGGGCCATGCTCAAAGACGCGCCCATTGTGGTGCTGGACGAGGCGACCGCCTACATAGACCCCGAGAACGAAGCTGTTGTTCAGCAGGCCGTGGGTAAGCTGGTGGCGGGAAAGACCGTTCTGGTCATCGCCCACCGCCTCAGCACCATCACGGGAGCGGATCAGATCGTGGTAGTCAATGGCGGCCGCATCCAGGATGCGGGCACCCACGAAGAACTTTTGAAAAACTGCCCGCTGTATCAAGAGATGTGGCGGGCTCACATGGGCGCAAAGGAGGGAGAGCAGGCATGATCGGCGTTCTGAAAAAAATCTGGCACTTTGCCGGCGAGGAACAGGGCAATATCCGAAAGTCCATGATTTTAGGCTTCTTTTACGCGGTGTTCCACATGTTCCAGATCGCGGCCATCTATGTGGTGGTGCTGGCCCTGGTGGGCGGCTCCACAGACCCCGCCCCGGCATGGCAGGCGCTGGGGCTTCTGCTGGCCAGCATTCTGGGCCGGGCGGTCCTCAACCGCTTCAGCCAGCTCCAACAGACCCACGCCGGCTACTTCATGGTGGCGAATAAGCGTATCTCCATCGGCGACAAACTCAAGCGGGTCCCCATGGGCTATTTCAACGACCAGAGTTTGGGGGAGCTCACCGGCATCACCACCACCGTTCTGGACGAGGTGGAGAGCACCGGCCCTATGGTACTGGTTGGTATCCTGGGCGGCCTGATCAATTCTGCCGTCATGCTGCTGTGCATCCTGTTCTGGGACTGGCGGATCGGTCTGCTGGCCCTGGCGGGGATGCTGGTGTATCTGGCCCTTCTCTCCGGAATGGAGAAACAGTCCGCCAAAATCGCCCCCAAGCGCCAGCGGGACGAGGCCCGGCTGGTGGAGGCGGTGCTGGAACAGCTCCAGGGCATGAGCGTCATCAAGTCCTTTAACCTGACCGGAAAGGGTGACAAGCGGGTGCGGCAGGCTCTGGAGGACAGCCGGGCGAACAATCTGGCGGTAGAGAAGCTGTTCACTCCCTATATCTGGGGCCAGGAGATGGTTCTCCACCTGTTCAGCGTTCTGATCCTGGCCGCGTCGGTGGGGCTGTGCCTGACAGGAGCCATGTCCCTCGCCAATGCGCTGATGGCGGTCATCGTCTCCTTCCTGATTTTCTCCCAGATCCAGTCCGCGGGCAGCGGCGTGTCCGCCCTGCGTCTGGTGGGCAGCTCCATCGACCATGCAAACCAGGTGGACGACATCCCGGAGATGGATCAGCGCGGCACGGTAATCCGTCCAGAGGACCACGAGATTGTATTCGACCATGTGAACTTCTCCTATGGAAGTCGCCCCATCCTCAAGGATGTGTCTCTGACCATCCCAGATCGAACGACCACCGCCATTGTAGGGCCCTCCGGCTCGGGCAAGACCACTCTCTGCAACCTGATCGCCCGGTTTTGGGATGTGGACGGCGGCCGTGTGACCATCGGCGGCCGGGATGTGCGGGAGTACACACTGGAATCCCTCATGGAGCAGGTGAGCATGGTGTTCCAGCGGGTGTACCTCTTTGCCGACACGGTGGAGAACAATATCAAGTTCGGCTGCCCGGACGCTACCCATGAGCAGGTGGTGGAGGTTGCAAAAAAGGCGTGCTGCCACGACTTTATCTCCGCCCTGCCGGATGGATATAATACGGTAATTGGCGAGGGAGGAGCCACGCTCTCTGGCGGAGAGAAGCAGCGCATCTCCATCGCCCGGTGTCTCTTGAAGGACGCGCCCATCGTCATCTTCGACGAGGCCACGGCCAATGTGGACCCCGAGAATGAGGATCAGCTCCAAAGGGCTATGGAAGCCCTGACGAGGGAGAAGACCGTGCTGATGATCGCCCACCGGCTCAAGACCGTGCGGGGTGCGGATCAGATTCTGGTGCTGGACCAGGGCAGCGTCGTCCAAAAGGGTACCCACGACGAACTGATCCGGCAGGCGGGCATCTACCGGGATTTCGTCTCCGAGCGGACGGAGTCCAGCCGATGGACACTTTGATTGATCGCAAAAGACAAAACTGCAGTACAGATATTTGCACTGTGATTTTTGGGTGGCTATGGCATTTGCAGCAAAAAAATCGCCATGCGCAGATATGGGGAACGCTATAAAGAAAGCGTGCAGTTCCAAAACTAAAGTGGAGCTGCACGCTTTCTATTCTACTTCTTTCCTACCTTCCTAAACTCTCCCGGTAACAGTCCAGTGCTCTTTCGGAACAGCTCCGCAAAGCGGCTGGAGGTAGAATAGCCCACAGTCTGCGCAATCTGTCCAATGGACAAATCAGTATTGGTGAGAAGGTACTCCGCCTGGCTCATGCGGCGCTGCTGGATGTACTCGGTGATGGTGCAGTCGTAGACCTTCTTGAAACTGCTCTTGAGTTTTGTTGTCCCCATGCAGGCAATCTGGGTCAGACGCTCCATGGGAACTTCCGCGGCGTAATGGTCGCTCAGGTAGGTAGCGACTGTCTGAATATTCTCAATATCCTGGGTTGCCAGCCGCCCAGTGGCCGCCGGACGCTTTTTCTGATACTCCACCACCAGCGACAACGCTTCGGCTACCTTGCCCTCATAAAACAGTTTGGCGGCGATCCCATCTCCGCGGTAATTTTGAAGCTCTGTAAGGAGCCTGGACATTTCCGGGAAGTCTGTTGTCTGGTCGATCTTTCGGAATGCCTCCACCGGGTTGTGGTATTCGTCCGGATACTGCTTTTTGAGATAATCCTCATAGTAGGCGGGCATGATCTCAACGCCGATGGAGCGAATGGGAATATTTTTGTGGATCAGCACCCGGTAGGGCGAATAGCCACCGATATAGGTTTTGATACACCCGGCGGACAGCCGGCGGTACGGAGCCAATTCCTCGCCGGAGATGGAATCATAGCGGGTGATGCTCAAACACTCTGGCAGGGAGAATTCCAGCAGAGAGTCCTCGTGAAAGGAAAAGTTATGGATCTTGATGTCGTACAGATCCTTTTGCCCGTAGGTCCAGTAGGACCCCTCTCCGATTTCGGGCGATAACTTCCACGAGATACCTAAAGAACCATACTGCTGATTATCCGGGTCGGGAATAAAACCGTGCCCTTTCAACAGCGGCGCATAGTATTGCTCAATGATTTCGGGCATGACAAAAGACTCGCCTCCTCTTTACAACGATTGGACGAACTTTTGAAACGAAAAGACGAACCTCGTTTCAAATCATTGAAAGCCGCCCCAATCGAGTGTATGTTATAGGTGACGGTTAGCGAACTCTAACCAAAGAGTAGCATATCACAAAGAAAAAGTCAACATGACGCAAAAACAGGAGGAGCAAAATGAGTAATCAAGTCAATTCACTGAAGAAGGGCCTTACGGTCAAGGATCTTGTGACAACGGGTATTTTCAGTGCCATCTTTTTTGTGTTTACCCTGGTCGGCGGACTTCCGTTCGCCCCGAATCCAGTCCTGACCTTCTATATGCCGATGGGGGCGGCGCTGCTGTGCGGCCCTATTTATCTGCTGATGGTGGCTAAAGTGCAGAAGCGGTGGAGCGTCACAATCCTCGGCATCATCATGGGGATCATCTGGTTTGCCACCGGAATGCACTGGGCGTTTTCCCTGGGCTATATCGGGATGGGACTCATTGCGGACTTGGTAGCCGGCGCCGGTCACTACCGCAACAAGGCCATCAATCTGCTGTCCTATATGCTGATTTCCCTGGGAGGCATCTATACTTATGTGGTATTCTTTCTTGACCCGGACGGCTGGGCCAGCACCATGCTGAACAATGGCACGGAACAGTCCTACATCGACACCATGAACGCCTCCGCACCCTCCTGGCTCCTCGTGGTCATCATCGCCGGCACATTGACGGTGGCGGCTCTCAGCGGCTGGGTCGGCGGCAAGATGCTGAAAAAGCAGTTTGAAAAGGCTGGGATCACCGCATGATGGGCGGAGCGTCATCCCGGCGCGGGCTGTGGCTGGACCCCAGGACGAAGATATTGCTGCTGCTGTTCTGCATCCTTTCCGCTATGATGGCCCCGTCCCTATTCTACGAACTGGGCCTTGTGGTGCTGATCGGACTGCTCGGCGTCTGCTTCGGGAAGTGGAAATATGCCTGGAAGGGGGTGCTGTTCTATGCGCTGATTGTTCTGCTCACCCTCTGGATTATGGACACCATGACGGGCACCTGGCGCACCATGTTTATCGCCTTTTTGGGGCTGTTCCATAAGGTCTATCCCTGTGGGATGCTGTCCGGCATTGTCCTCTCTACCACGAAGGTCAGCGAATTCTTATCCGCCATGAACCGCATCCACGCACCGAAAAAGCTGGTGATCCCGCTGGCCGTCATGCTCCGCTATGTCCCCACCATCCAGGAGGACTGGCGGTTTATCAAGGACGCCATGCGGATGCGGGATGTATCGCCGTCTCCCAAGGGACTGCTGACGCACCCGGCCATGACGGTGGAGTGCATTTATGTCCCGCTGATGATGGCGGCCTCCAAGGCGGCGGATGAACTGTCCATCGCCTCCATTACCCGCGGGATCGAAAACCCGAAGCCCCGGACCTGTCTGGTGCAGATTCACATAGGACCCGCGGATCTTCTGGCGGGCGTCTGCTTCGCGGCGTACCTCGCTGTGGGGCTGTACTGGAAGGGGGTGTTCGGATGATTGAGCTGAAGCATGTGTCGTTTGCCTACCAGGGGCAGGAGCATGATGGCCTGCACGACATCAATCTGACGATTGCGGACGGAGAGTGCGTCCTGTTCTGCGGCCGGAGCGGATGCGGCAAGACCACCATCACAAGGCTGGTCAACGGCCTGATCCCACAATTCTATGCGGGAGAATTGACGGGCAGCGTACTGGTGGATGGACAGGAGATCAGCAAGCTGCCCATGTACCAGATCGCCGCTAAAGTCGGCTCTGTGTTCCAAAACCCCAGGACGCAGTTTTTCAATGTGGACACGGACAGCGAAATCGCCTTTGGGATTGAAAACGAGGCCCGACCGCCCGTGGAGCTGGCGGAGCGGGTGGAGCAGGCCACTGACGACCTGCATATCCGCCCGCTCCGAAACCGCAATATCTTTGAATTGTCCGGGGGCGAAAAGCAGAAGATCGCCTTCGCTTCGGTCTATGCCATGAATCCGGAGATTTACCTGCTGGATGAGCCGTCCTCCAATCTGGATATGACATCTATCCAGGAGTTAAAAGGCCATTTGCGGCTGCTTCAAAAGCAGGGCAAGACCATCCTGATCGCGGAGCACCGGCTCTATTATCTGATGGATCTGGCGGACCGGATCGTGTACTTGGAGCAGGGCCGGATTGAGAAGATTTTGACGCCGGAAGAGTTCCGCAGATTGCCGAAGGAGGCCCGGGAACGCATCGGATTGCGGGCGGCGGATTTAGCGGAGGTGCGGCCTCCGCAAGTCCACTCGCCGGCATCTTCCCCTGTCCTGGAGCTTCGGGATGTCACGCTCCGGTATAAAAAGCGGACGATCCTGCACCGCATCAGCCTTGCCGCCACAAAGGGTGAGGTAATCGGCGTGGTGGGCCACAACGGGGCCGGGAAAACGACTTTTTCCCGCGCCCTGTGCGGACTCCACAAGGACTGCGAGGGGCAGTTTCTGTGGGATGGACAGGCAATGGAGCGGAAGAACAGGCTGAAACGCTCCTACATGGTGATGCAGGATGTGAACTACGAATTATTTGCCGAGAGTGTGGAGGCGGAGTGCTCTTTCGGCATCCGCAATCCGGACTTGACCTTGGCCGCCTCGACTCTGGAGGAATTGGGGCTGGCTCCCTATCGGGAGCGCCACCCCAACACGCTGTCCGGCGGGCAGAAGCAGCGGGTGGCCGTAGCGGTCAGCATGATCTGCGGAAAAGACCTGCTGGTGTTTGACGAGCCCACCAGCGGCCTGGACTTTGACAGCATGACCCAGGTGGCGGGGCTGATCCGGCGGCTGTCTGAACTGGGAAAGGTCATTTTCATTGTCACCCATGATTTTGAATTTGTCTGCCGCACCTGCTCCCGTGTTCTGCATTTTGACGAGGGCGAGATGCCCGATGATATACCCGTTGTGATGGACGCCCTCCCGAAACTGAGAGAGCTGTTCTCTGTTTCAGATGGAAAGGAGAGGTAGTCTATGAAACAGAAGAAAACCAATCGTGTAGCCCTGCTGCTCCACTGGGCCGGGGAGCAAAAGGTATGGCTGTTCCTGGCCGTGCTTCTGGCGATGGCCGGGGGCCTGTGCATTGTGGTGCCCTATATTGAAATTTACCAGCTGATGGACGCCGCCTTTGGCGGGACCTGTACCGAAGAACTGGTGGTGCGGGTCGTGGCTGCTGTGGCCGCGGCAGTGGTGCTCCGCTTTGTGCTGTTCGGTGCGTCTGGGGTAGTATCCCACAAGGGAGCCTACGGCGCGCTGTTCAAGGTACGCTGCATGGTAGCGGAGCACATGGCTAAGGTGCCGCTGGGGGCGCTGAACGAGCGGCGGACCGGAGACATCAAAACCGTGCTGAATGAGGACATTGAGAAGCTGGAGCTGTTTCTGGCCCACAACCTGCCGGATCTGGTGTGCTATCTGGTGGGGCCGGTGGTGGTTTTTGCCTACCTGATGACCGTCAACATCCCGCTGGCTCTGATTTCCCTGGTGCCGCTGGTGCTTGCGGCCGTGGTGATGGCGGTCATGTTCCGCAACACGGACGACCTGATGGACCGGGCCAACCGTTCCATCACCGCGCTGAACTCGGTCATGATCGAGTATATCAGCGGCATGAAGCTCATCAAGGCATATAACATGGGGAGCAAATCCTTCCAGAAATTCTCCTCCGCCATCCATGAGGAAAACGCCATGTGGAACGAGACCTCCCGCCGCATGGGGCCCCCCTACGCGGCCTTTGTGGTCATCATTGAGTGCGGAATGCTGCTCATGGTGCCGCTGGGCGGGATGTTTTTCCTGAAAGGCTCTCTAACAGCCAGCGCGTTCCTGCTGTTCCTCTATGTGGGGTCCATGTACCTGACGGAGATCCGTCCGCTGCAGGAGTTGGGGACCAATTTCGCCAATGTGCTGAACGCGGTCACCAAAGCGAAGGAGATCCTGGATGTCCCCATCTATGAGGGCGGCACGGATTTCCCCCAATGCCATGATATTGAACTGCGGAATGTGCGGTTTTCCTATGATGGCAAAACCGATGTGCTACAAGGCGTCAATCTCAAAATCAGGGACGGAGAGAGGCTGGCCCTGGTGGGACAGTCCGGCGCCGGCAAGAGCACCATAATCGAACTGATCTCCCGCTTCTATGATGTGCAGGAGGGCGAGGTGCTGATCGGCGGAAAAAATGTCAAGGAGCTGGACTACGACACCATCTTGAGCAATGTGGCTATCGTATTTCAAAAGACCTTCCTCACCCGCGACAGTGTACTGGAGAACATCCGCATGGGGAGCAGCGCCAGTCTGGAGCAAGTGAGGGCCGCCGCAAAGGAAGCCCAGATCGACGACTTCATCATGTCTCTGCCGGATGGCTACGATACCAAGGTGGGGAGCTTCGGCTCCCGGTTTTCAGGCGGAGAGAAGCAGCGGATCGCCATTGCCCGCGCCATTTTGAAAAATGCCCCGATCCTGATTTTAGATGAGGCCACCAGCGCCTCCGACCCGGAAAACCAGATGGAGATTGACAGGGCCATCCAAAATCTTTGTAAAGGCAAGACCGTCATTGTGGTTGCCCACCGCCTGAGCGCCCTGAAGATGTGAGAGCGGGTCGCAGTGGAGGAGGACCACACCATCACCTGCGCCGGCACCCATGAGGAAGTCCGCAGGGATAACGCTTACTACCGGAAAGCCTGGGAGGACTATGAAAAGGCCCGGAACATTACCTATCAGTTGGAAGGGGGGCGAGGAGAATGAGAGAACACGATGTCTTGAAAAAGAACAAAAATTTTTACATTGGCGTTGGGGGAACTGTTTTGGAGGGCCTGCTCTCCGGCAGCCTGTTCCTGCTGCTTTACTCGGTCATGCAGTTTTTGTGGGCTGGGCAGTTTGACCTGGACCGGGTGCTGATGCTGACCGGGGCGATTGCCGGCATCTTCCTGCTCCGTATCCTGATTTACAGCTATGGCTACACCAAAGCCCAGATCGGCGGTGCGGAAGTCAGCCAAAATATCCGGCTGTTTATGGGTGATCATCTCAAGCGTATCCCCCTGTCCCGGTTTACTCAGGGGCAGACCGGCGACTACATCAATACCATCACCAGCGATGTCAATAACTATGAAAAGATCCTGACCCACAAAATCGGGGACCTGGCGAAAAACTTTGCCTTATCTATCATGCTGATTGTGTTTGTCATGACGATCTATGTCCCCGCCGGGCTGATTCTGCTGGTGGCGGATCTGCTGCTGATTCCTGGATTGTGGCTTTCTTTCCGTATGGTGAAGAAGTACGGCAAGGAAAAGAATGACATCTGTGCGGAGAATGTCAGCAGCATCGTGGAGTATGTATCCGGCATCCAGACCTTCCGGGCTTATGGCGTGGGCGGCTTGAAAAACAAGACGGTCATCAGCGCCATGCGGGACTTCTGCCGCATCAGCTTTGTATATGAGGCCAAGGTGCTCCCTGTGGGAGCCGGGCTGGGTATCCTGATCTGGCTGTCCTGCCCGCTGGTCATCTTAATCGCCTACGCACCGTGGGTAGCCGGGGCCATCGACACGGTTTCCTACCTGTTGGTCTGCATGTTGCCGCTGTTCTGTTCCAAACTTGCCAACGCCATTTTTGTGGACCTCACCAGTTACAAAAACCTGATGATCTCCAAAGGGAAGATCTTGGGCGTGATGGATGAGCCGGAGGAAAGCGGCAGTATGGAGGCGCTGCGGCCCGCTACCCATGAGATTGTCTTTGACCATGTGGACTTTGCCTATGTTCCCGGAGAGCCGGTGCTGAAGCAGGCGTCCTTTACGGTGCCGAATCAGAAGCTGACCGCCATTGTAGGTGATTCCGGCTCCGGCAAATCCACTATCCTGAATTTGATTGCAAAATATTATGAGCCAGCCAGTGGCGTCATCTCCATCGGAGGGAAGTCCATCAATCATGTGGCGGCGGAGCGCGTGCTGGAGCAGGTTTCCATGGTGGATCAGGATGTGTTCCTCTTTGACGACACCATCCGGGACAACATCCGTCACGCCCGCCCCGGCGCATCAGACGCGGAGATTGAGGCAGCCTGCCGGGAGGCCAACTGTGACGGATTTATCCGCAGGATGGAAAAGGGCTATGATACCCCTACCGGCGAGAACGGCAATCTGCTCTCTGGCGGGGAGCGCCAGCGGCTGTCCATCGCCCGTGCCATTCTGAAGGACAGCCCGATTCTGCTGTTGGACGAGGCCACGGCATCCCTGGACATCGAGAACGAGCTGGCGGTCAAGCAGGCCATCGCCAATTTGCTCAAGGCGAAAAAGACCGTGGTAATGATTGCCCATACCCTGTCCATCGTCAAGAATGCGGATCAGATCCTGGTAGTGGCAGACGGAACGATCAAGGAATCCGGTACCCACGAGGAGCTGCTGGCTATGAACGGCAAGTATGCGGCCATGTGGAACGCAGAACAGAAAATCACTGTATAAATGAGAGGTCGCGTCTATGAAAAAACTCCATGCGTCGGGCGAGGACTATCTGGAGGCCGTGTTGGTACTCCAAAAGGAAAGAGGGATGGTGCGCTCCGTAGATGTGGCCCGGCACATGGGGGTATCCAAGCCCAGCGTGTGCCATGCTGTAGCTACCTTGAAGGCGGGCGGTTTTCTTACCATGGACGAGGACTTCTTTCTCCGCCTGACCGATGTAGGCCGGGAGGTAGCAGAGCAGACCTATGAGAAGCACTGCTTCTTCACACGCCTGCTGATAGAAGCCGGTGTAGAGCCGAGGATCGCGGAACAGGACGCCTGCCGCATGGAGCATGTGATCAGCGAAAGTAGCTTTCGGCATCTGAAGCAGAATATGGACAAAAAGAAATAGTCGCGGGAGGTGAAGCTGGTGACCGGGATGGCTGTGCTGCAATATGGGAATTTGTGTATTGACCCAAATCAACGCAGGGTCTATGTAAATGAACAAGTTGTGGAGTTGACCACGATGGAGTTCAATATCTTATACTATCTGGCTTTGCATCCCGGCTGGACCTTTACCCGGGAGCAGCTTTACCGATATGCGATGCCTGATGATTTTGCTTCCGGCCTCGAAAGCGTCACCAGCCGGATCTACAAGATACGGAAGAAATTAAATATCAATGCGATTCAAACTGTACATGGATACGGTTATCGCTTTCAAAAATAAAAATAATGGCTGTGAATAGATTGCCTCTAATCACAGCCATTATTCTATATTCATCAGTTATAGATGCCAGCCAGTTGCCCTTGTGCGTAGAGATAAAAATTTTCGATATATCCCATCCTTTTGTAGTAATTCGTTATGTTTCCCTTGTTGAACAACTCGCCCTTGGTCTATTACAATAATCTGGTCGGCGTTTCGGACAGTGCTCAGACGGTGGGCAATCGAGATCAGCGTCTTATCCTTTGTCAGCTCCTGGATGGCAGATAAAAGCGCCTGCTCATTCTCCGGGTCCACGCTGGAAGTCGCTTCGTCCAGAATGATGATGGGAGCATCTTTCAAAATGGCCCTGGCGATGGAAATACGCTGCTTTTCTCCTCCGGAGAGAGTGGAGCCGCCCTCTCCGATGATTGTGTCGTATCCTTCAGGGAGGGACAAAATGAAGTCGTGGCAGCAGGCCCGTTTTGCGGCCGCTACCACCTGCTCATGGGTGGCTTCCGGCCGGCCAAACCGGATGTTGTTTTCCACAGAGTCGTGAAAGAGGTACACATTCTGAAAGACCATGCTGATGTATTCCAGCACGCTGTCCGCAGTATAATCCCGCACATCTTTTCCGCCAATCCGAACGGTCCCTTCCTGCACATCCCAAAAGCGGGCAATCAGATTGCAGAGTGTGGTCTTGCCGCTGCCGGAGGGTCCTACAATCGCGCAGGTGGTGTGCTCCGGGATTTCCAGCGAAATATCATGGATCACCCGGCGGTCCCCATAGCCAAATGAGATATGTTCCAGAGAAATATCATAGTGGGACACAACCAGTTTCTCCGAGCTGGCATCCATCTTTGGAATGTCGGTGACTTCCTCCAGCCGGTCCAGTTCCGTATTGATCTTCTTGCTCAAAAAGGCGCTGTTGCCCATCGTCTCCAAGTCGGAATAGACTGTGAAAGCGCAGAACAGGAAAGTCAAGCAATAAGGCAGGCTGATCTGCCCTGCCAGATACAGCAGAGCCGCCGCCGCAATCAGCACACAGCTCATGAGCTTAAAGGTCACCCCATAGAAACGGAGGACGCCAGCCGTAGCCTTTTCCTGTCCGTAGTCCGCATCCCATTTTTCCTGGAACGCAGCGCGGACTTCCCGCTGTCCTTCGTCACCTTTAGAGAAAGAACGCAGCACCGAAATACCCCGTATGTATTCCATCACCTTACCGACCAGATGCTCTTGGGCCTCTTGGTAAATAGGGGCATATTGGGCGGCACGAAGCCTCACCCAGCGGAGAACCAGCATCCCAAGCGCCAGCCCCACAAGGCTCAATCCCGCAATCACCGGGCTGAAAAAGAACATCATCACGGACATCAGCACAGCCATGGCCACACCGCTGGTCATCTGCTCAATCGCCAGCATGGAGTACCCCTCCAAATCGGCAATCGTGGTGGTGAGCATGGCCTGAATGGTGCCCAGATTTTGTTCTGAGAAATATCCCATGGGTGCCTGTTTCAGCCGTTCTCCAATCTCCAGCCGGTAGTCCCGGAAAATGTCATAGCCAGATCCGCTCATGGTACGGTCATACATCCACTGGAAAAAGAAGCGGCCCAGTACACTGCCCAGAATTACGCCAAAAGCCTGCCCGATGATGACCGGAGAGAGTCCATCCAGATGGAGCAGAATCCAGAATACACCGAACATCATAAACCCGTTGAAGAATGATTTCAGAATATTGCAGACAATCCCTGCCACGATTTTTCCCCGGCTGTTTCCCGCAATTTTAAAGATACGGCGAATCATTTCAAACATCTTCTACACCTCCTTCCGTAGAGCCGGCGTAGTCCTGCCACATTTTCCGGTAAAGGGGGCAGTTCTCCAGAAGCTCCTCCTGAATGCCCCGGCCCACAATCTCGCCATTGGCAACAACCAATATCTGGTCGGCATTGCGGATCGTATTCAGCCGGTGGGCCACGACAATCAGAGACTTTCCCGCCACCAGCTTACTGATAGCCTGCTGGATCAGCGCCTCGTTCTCGGGATCGGCATAGGCGGTCGCCTCGTCCAAAATGATGACGGACGCCTGCTTGAGCATGGCCCGCGCAATGGTGATGCGCTGCCGCTCTCCGCCGGAGAGGCGGTCCCCGGCATCACCGGCCATGGTATCATAGCCCTGCTCTAACTGCATGATAAAGTCGTGGCAGTTGGCAGCCTTGGCCGCAGCCTCTACTTCCCCGTCGCTGGCATTAGGGTTTCCCATGCGGATGTTTTCCCGAATGGATTTATCAAAGAGAAAATTGTCCTGGGCTACATAGCTGATCTCGCCCATGAGCTGCCCGAACGGAATGTTGCGAATATCCTGCCCGCCAAAGCGGACTGTACCGGAGGTTACATCCCAGAAGCCGGCCATCAGCTTGGCAATCGTAGACTTCCCGGAGCCGGATGGACCGACTATGGCGGTCATGGTACCGGGCTGTGTCTGGAATGAGATACCGTGGAGAACTTCGGCTTCATTGTAAGCAAAATGGACATCCTCAAATTGATAACGCCGCTCCCCAAGCTCTGCGGGCTTTGTGGGGCGGACAAGTTCCGGTGTTTTCAAAAAAGCTGTGACCTGTTCCAGATTGCCCTTGATCATGCTGACCTGCTCCATGGCTTCGGATACCTTCATCAGAGGCGCAATAAACCCCAGAGGCACCACCAAGGCCACCAGAAAGACAGGGAGAGAAAGACTTCCCTCCATGTAGAGCCACGCTCCCACTGGAAGGGTCCCCAGAAGCGTAGAAGGGAGGACTGCCCGGGCCGCCGCGTTCCAAAGCCAGCACTGGCTCCACCATGCCATGGTGGAATCGTGGAAATAGCGGACAGAATCAGCATACTTTCCATAGGAAGCTGCGGATCGGTTGAACGCCTTGATGACCTGAATACCGTTGACATACTCCACCAAGGCACTGTTCATCTCGTTGGCAGATCGCATATAGTTCTCCATGCGGGGCCCATATCCCCGCATCATGGCGGCAAAAAAGAGGGTGCCCAGCGGAATTGTCACCAGTGCGGCCAGCCCCATCCGCCAGTCCAGCAGGAAAATCAGAAGAATACTGCATAGGGGTGCGGCGATGTTGGATGGCAGTTCCGGCATGAAATGGGCCATGGAGTCCTCCAACTTCGCCACATTGTCCACGATCAGATTTTTGAAAGCCCCGGTAGGTGTTTCCAGCATGACGCCCATGGGGACCTTCGCCATCCGGTCTGTAATGGCCTCCCGGATATTTTTCAGTATGGTAAAGGAAATTTTGTGGGACATCAGGGAGGACCGCCAGGTAAGCAGCATTTTTATGATCTGGCAAACTGCGGCGCCTCCGCAGAGAAACAATACCAGCGTGGGCGTTGCAGTCCCCCGGTACAAGGCGTCCGCGAGGACAGCCACCATTAAAAATGGGCCCATGCCAAAGAGTTCTCCCAAAACAGCCAGGAAGATGGAGAGGAGCATTTTACCGTTGTTTTCTCCCACGAAAGCAAAGAGCTGCCGAATCGTTCCCGGTTCTTTCGACTTCATAACCAGCCTCCTTTCAGGCCACAAAAAATACAAGGAGGGTATTGCAATTTCAAGTGCCCTGTGCTAAAATCTGAATTACATCGTAATATTACAGTGTAATTTTAGTATAGGACGGAGGGACAGCGAATGTCAAGAGACTTTCAGCAGACACACGAAAATCTTTTGCTCTGCGCCCAAAAGCACTTTCTGGAATATGGCTTTGAGCGGGCCAGCATCCGGGAGATCTGCAAGGACGCCCATGTGACTAACGGAGCTTTTTATAACCACTTTGACGATAAGGAAGCTCTGTTCGGCGCGCTGGTGGAGCCTGTTGTCCAGGAGGTCAAGGCCATCTATGAGGCGTCGGTAAATGAGCACATGGAACTGGCAAAGACGGACGACTTGAAATCCCTCTGGAAACTGTCGGAGGAAACGCTGTCGGTCATTATCGAATACATCTATGAGCATTTTGATGTATTCCGGCTGCTTCTTATGCGGGCGGAGGGCACGCGGTATTCCTCCTTTTTGGATGATGTTGTCTGTCTGGAAACCCGGGTCACGCTGAAGTTCTTTGCAGAATTGAAATCTCGGGGCATCCAGGTCCGCGAATTGGCGGAAGAGGAGTGGCATATTCTGCTCCATGCGTATTTTGCGTCCCTGGCTGAAGTGGTCATGCACAACTTCCCCAAGGAGGCCGCGCTGAAATATGTTCACACGCTTGTCTCTTTTTTCAACTCCGGATGGCAGACAGTTTTGGGGATCTGATCCCCAAAATTTTTGCGCAATAGTTAGCATCTACTAACTAAGTGATGTGGAGGTGAAACCGCAGCGTCCCCTTTGCACGGGGTTTTGCAACACTTAATTCTTTTCAGAAAGGACATATTCAAAAATGGAAAACACAAAGAAGCTCACAGGTAAAGACCTAATCAATGTCGGCATTTACACAGCCATGACCCTCGTTATTTTCTTTGTTGTCGGCCTGCTTACTGCGCTGCCGGTGGTCTACCCGTTCCTGTTCATAATTTGGCCTATCGTCTGCGGCATTCCTATGATGCTCTACTATACCAAGATTCAGAAGTTTGGTATGCTGACCATCACAGGTATCATCGGCGGCATCTTTTTCTATCTGATCGGCTATGGCTGGATCGGCCTGCTCGGCTGGGTGCTCGGCGGCATCCTGAGTGATGTTGTGCTCAAAATCGGCGGCTATCAGAAATTCAAGGTCACTGTTCTGAGCTACGCCTGCTTTTGCCTTGGCATCATGGGCTGCCCCGCCAACCTTTGGTTTGCCGGCGAAGCGTATTGGGAAAACATCCACACCTCCATGGGCGATCAGTACGCAAACACCTTGCAATCCCTGATGCCCTCCTGGATGCTGTATGTGGGCTTTGCGCTGCTGTTTGTGGGCGGTATTCTGGGCGCGCTGCTGGGTCATAAAATGCTGAAAAAACACTTTGAGAGAGCTGGAATTGTGTAATGGAGCAGCTTCAAGCGGTTGTTGAAAACAGAACAGGCTTTTGCTTGGACCCACGAACCAAGCTGTTGCTGATGGCCGTTGTCGCTACCGCAGAATTTCTATATAGCCACACCGCCTTTATGATCGCGGTGGCGATGATTCCCTTTGTCCTGTTGCTGACTAACCGGCAGTATAAGACGGCAACGGTGTTCTTCTGCCTGTTCGCAGCGGGGCTGTTTGTGCAGGCCATCCAGAACTCCGTCCAGTTTCCCATGATCGTCAATATGCTGGTAGTCCTGTTGGTGGGGCTGGTTCTGCGGCTGTTTCCGGCCTTTGTGATGGGAGCCTATATTATTAAATCCACCACGGCCAGCGAGTGCATTACTGCGCTTGGCCGGATGCACATTGGGCGACAGATTACCATTCCGCTCTCTGTCCTGTTTCGTTTTATCCCTACCATGCAGGAGGAGTCGGCGGCCATCAAGGATGCCATGCGGATGCGGGAGGTCCAGTTCGGGACAAAGAAATTCTGGCAAAACCCCGCCGCCCTGATTGAATACCGTTTTATTCCCCTGATGATCTCGGTGGTCAAAATCGGAGATGATCTCTCTGCGGCGGCCTTGACCCGTGGCCTCGATAACCCGGTCCGGCGCACCAATATCACAAAGGTCGGTTTTACTGGCTGGGATCTGCTGGCGGTGCTGATTGCCGGAGTTGCACTGCTCTCCACATACTTTTTCAGTCCGTGGTAAGGAGGTGATACCGTGATCGAATTGAAAGATGTTTCCTTTACTTATGAGAGCGGAGAAACCCAAAATAACCTGAACCATATCAATCTGACAATCCAGGATGGCGAAACCATCCTGCTCTGCGGAGAGTCCGGCTGCGGCAAGACGACGCTGACCCGGCTGATCAACGGCCTGATCCCGCATTATTACGGCGGGAAGCTGACCGGGCAAGTCCTTTTAGATGGGAAAGAGTTAAAAGACTATCCTCTTTATCAAATCGGTCAACGGGTAGGGTCTGTATTCCAAAACCCAAGGACGCAATTCTACAATGTAGATACGACCAGCGAGATCGTTTTCGGGTGTGAAAACATGGCCCTGCCGGTCCCAGAGATGCGGGAGCGTCTGGAGGAGACTGTCCACAGCCTCAAGCTGGAAAAACTGCTGAATCGGAGCTTGTTTGCTCTGTCCGGTGGAGAAAAGCAGAAAATCGCCTGCGCCTCTGCCGACGCAATCCACCCGGACATCTTTGTATTGGACGAGCCATCCTCCAACCTGGATATTGCCACCATCGAAGATTTAATTGGCGTGATCCGGCACTGGCAGTCTGAGAAAAAGACCGTGATCGTCGCGGAACACCGGCTTTATTATCTCGTTCCCTACGCAGATCGAATTCTCTACATGACGCACGGAAGTATTACGCAGGAGTTTACCAAAGCAGAGTTTCAAAAATTACTGCCTGATGAATTACAGGGAATGGGGCTACGGGCACTGGACCCATTCCACCTGCCTCCAGAGGCCTTGCCCAAGCCTTCCGCCCCGCAATTACATATCAAGGGGTTCCAGTTCTCCTATGAAAAGCACGGCCCCCTCAATGTGGATATTCCAGACCTGATCCTGCCCCAAGGGGAGATCATCGGCATTATCGGAAACAACGGCGCGGGAAAATCTACCTTCGCCCGGTGTCTGTGCGGTCTGGATAAGAAGGCGAAAGGTGTGCTTGAAATGGATGGGGCCTCCTATGACGCAAAGCAGCGCAGGCACATTTCCTACATGGTCATGCAGGATGTAAACCACCAGTTGTTCACGGAAGATGTGCTGGATGAACTGCTGCTCAGTATGGACATCGAGGACGAGAAAGCGGACACGGCCCACGCCAGTGAGATTCTGGACAGTTTGGATCTGTTGGACAAGGTAAAGCTGCATCCCATGTCCCTGTCCGGCGGAGAAAAACAGAGGGTGGCGATTGGCAGTGCAATAGCATCAGACAAAAAGCTCTTGATATTCGACGAGCCTACCAGCGGATTGGATTACCGGCATATGCTGGAGGTATCGGACAACTTAAACCGCCTGAAAGAGATGGGAAAGAGCCTGTTTCTGATTACACATGACCCCGAGCTTATTTACAAATGCTGCACCTATCTGTTGTTCATTCAGGGAAGCAAGGTGCTGTGGCATCGGCCGATGGATGGGAAAGCTGTAGAGCTCTTGCGGACTTTCTTCTCCCACGAGCAAGAAACAGGTGCGGTCAATGCTTCCTGATAAAAAACTGCACGCTTCCGGCGAGGACTATCTGGAGGCTGTGTTGGTACTCCAGAAAAAGAAAGGCATGGTACGCTCTGTGGATGTGGCCCGGTATATGGAGGTGTCTAAGCCCAGCGTGTGCCATGCGGTAGCTACCTTGAAGGCGGGTGGCTTCCTCACCATGGATGAGGATTTCTTCCTCCGCTTGACCGATATAGGCCGCGAAGTAGCGGAGCAGACCTACGAGAAACATTGCTTCTTCACTCGCCTGCTGGTGGAAGCCGGTGTAGAGCCCAAAACCGCCGAACAGGAGGCCTGCTGCATGGAGCATGTAATTAGCGAGAATAGCTTTCGGCATCTAAAGCAAAGTATGGACAAAAAGAAATAGTCGCGGGAGGTGAAGCTGTTGACGGGGGTAGCTGTACTGCAATATGGGAATTTGCGTATTGACCCCAATGAACGCAGGGTCTATATAAATGAACAATTTGTGGAGTTGACCACAATGGAGTTCAATATCTTATACTGTCTGGCCTTACATCCTGGCTGGACCTTTACCCGGGAACAGCTTTACCGATATGCGATGTCCGATGATTTTGCCTCTGGCCCTGAAAGCGTTACCAGCAGGATCTACAAGATACGGAAAAAACTAAATATCAATGCGATTCAAACGGTACACGGATACGGTTATCGCTTTGAGAAGTAGAAGTAAAAGGGAGCGGCCTTTGTTGATCAATGAAGGTTGCTCCCTTTTGCCATGTTGAAAATTGGAATTAAAATGGAAAAAGTGAAAACTCAGTCAGAATTTGGTCAGATTTACCGAATACAATGGAGATAAATTCTAACCATATAGGCGACTTTGAAAAACGGGAGGAATGTGTATGAAAACTAAAAATCGAAATAGCAGAGGGAATTTCAAGTTGCGTTAGGCGGTCTTATTCTTAAATGAATGAGGCCGCCTTTTCTTTTAATTCCCGACAAAATTCTACAAAAAAATCAAATTACTGAACCTGGATCATTGGCAGACCTGCTGCCCGCTCTAATGGACAATGCAGGTTCGTGTGCAAAGTGCGGTTCAGATGGCAAGGAGCCAAATGCGCATGGAGAATTTGAAACCCATGCACATAAAAAGGTTCGTCGCCCATCTGCTTACATTTCGACACACAGTTTACTATCGAATATGGTTCTTCTGCCGCCCTTTTCGGAGGACAGGGCGGGAACATCACAAGACAAGCGACAAGCCTCCTCCTGCGGGCGTCGGAAGTCGTGACGGACTTCTTTATGTGTATCACACAGCCGATTGCTCACCTTTGTGGTGCGTGGCCGGCTGTGTTGTTTTATATAGAACACAAAGACGCCCATTAGTTCGGTGCCGGTCCCCTCCAAATGTTCAAGATTCCCAAAAATTCTTGAACGATTTGGAGGACAAGACCATGCGGTATCGAAATAATGGACAGATAGAGGAAGAACTACAAATCAGATTTACAGGTTACTTAATCCAGGCAGTAAAACGCACACGGCGCGATTACCTGAACATGCTCAACCAATACAGCAACAGTGAAATACTGACCGATACAACCTATACCACAGGACAGACTTTGGAACAAGAGGTTACAGAGCACCTTCCTCTATGGGATGTGATCGAAAGTAATGCGCTCTTCTATGCCCTCAAGCGGTTGAATGAACGCGAGCGGTATGTGTTCCTGGCGCATGTTTTGGACAACTGCCCTTTTGACTTGATTGGTGTAAGACTGGGCCTGACTTATAAAGGTGCAGCCGCAGTCTATTACCGTGCTGTTCAAAAGTTGAGAAAAAGTATTGAGGGGGTGGAAAAACATGATATTTGAACAACTGTTGTTTCAGGCAAAGGAAGGTGATCTGGAGTCAATTACCGATATTTTGAATATGTATCGGCCCTTACTGCTCAAATATTCTGTAATTGACGGCCGGCTGGATGAGGATCTATACCAGGAGCAGTGCATTACATTGATGCGAGCCATCAAACTGTTCCGAATTTGAATTTATGAGAAAGGCTCCGAGACCTTTTGATCTCGGGGCCTTTCCCGTGGATTCAAACAGGATGTACTAAGAGGAAAAAAACAAGCGCACAGTAGTAGTTGGATGCTGCTGTGCGCTTATTCCGACATAACCTGTGGGCCTCACCCGAAAAGGTGAGGCCACACTGCGGTAAAACTTATCCTACCACGATTTCCTTTTTACCAGATCGCTCCGAAAAGAATCTCTGCAAAATGCTTATTGCAATTTTATTGCTCCTCTCCAGCGGCAGCCTTATCATAGTAGTAGATATAGGCGTTGTAATCCCGAAACCGAGTGATCAGCCGAATCCGGATGTACAAATGTGCCGTTTCAGAATAGAGGTTAAATTCAGTCGGATCACTGGTAGTCCCGGCATATCGGCAGAAGCGTTTCATGGTTTCCAGCGTCTTAAAGGCCGACAACTTG
>OIBG01000084.1_pt1 | contig 26957 bp, 24 predicted proteins | sample 1581011 | NCBI WGS metagenome assembly OIBG01 (sample SAMEA3882533, study PRJEB24775) | human gut metagenome | biome: human-associated habitat; feature: intestine environment; material: feces | place: Netherlands | collected 2009/2010 | reverse complement strand
CCCCCCTTTACGGCCGCCGAAAAATTTCTCCATCATGAACAAAAGGCCACACGAAATACGCTGCGGCCTTAAATACACATGAAAAAAATTATGCGGATAATACTTTTCTACCTTTTCTTCTTCTTGCAGCAAGCACTTTTCTGCCGTTTGCTGTTCTCATTCTTTTTCTGAAGCCATGTTCTCTGCTTCTCTGTTTTTTCTTAGGCTGGAATGTCATTTTCATGGTTGTTGCACCTCCTTCAATTTCCGGGTTCTGCTCACCCTTTTTATGAGCACTGCCCCTATTATAGTAAAAAAAGCATGGCACGTCAAGAAAAAATTTTTCAGAAAAGCCCTGTATTCTGCGGATTTGTCCACATTTCCACAGGAATTTCATAAAAAATTTTCGACAGAAAAGGTATATTTAGATTTTTTCAAAAAAGTTTTACTATATCTTGTATACAATATCTGTTTCTGATTTTTTTGGACAAGTTTTTCATTGAACCTGTGGATAACTTTTGCTATACTAAAGACAATCACGCCCTTCTGTATATTTCCACAGGATTCACAGCAACCAGATTATGTTATCCACAGCTTGTGTATAACTTTGTTGATAACTTTTTCTTTTTTGTAAAAAAACTGTGGACTTTCCGTTCGGTAAATTATAGGATAAGCCTGAAAAAGACAGGCTTTGCAGCATTGTGAATTCTGTGCAGAAGGAAAAGAAAGGAAGCTGTGTATAACATTGAAAAAAAAGAGGGTTTTCCCCGTTTTTCACAGGGATATCCCCTCTATCTGTGGATAAGCAGCAGGAAAAAAATAAAAAGAGGAGGTCATTGCATGGAACTGGAACAGATTTGGGAAGAAGCACTCAAAATGATTGAAGAAGAAACCTCTCCTGTCAGCTTCGCAACCTGGATTCAGCCGATTGTCCCCTGTGGCATTATCGGGAATAAAATTATTTTGCAGGTAAAGGAATCCTTTCTCAAGGAGATCATTGAAAAACGGCACCTGCCGCTGATTCGCACTGCGATTAAAATGGTAACAAAAAACGAATATGACATCATGATTACGACGGAGGAGGAGCAGAAGGCAGGCAACACAGAATTCGACTCCGCGGCGCTGCAGACTCTGGACGCGCTGAAAGCCATGAACAGCCCTGAGCTGGAATGGTTTCTAAACAACTGTCTGCAAGCCTTCACGCTGAATCTCGACCAGCTGTAGCACTTGACGGTTGACGGAAAATATGCTACCATAGGCTGTGTTGATGTGCTGACATTTGTTATGTAATTTTATATCCCCCGTCATGGGGAATATGCCGCTGTGGTGGAATAGGTAGACACCCGAGACTTAAAATCTCGCGGGCCGGATGCAGCACCCAATCCGAATTGTGCTTGCAAACAGCCAACTTTTTGAATTTGACTTATCTTGGTTTTGGAGCATCCCTCCAAAACATCCCTCCAACTTTCACATCCCTCCATTGGAGGGATTGAATACGCCGCTATGGTGGAACAGGTAGACACTGCAGACTTAAAATCTGCCGAAGAGTGATCTTCGTACCGGTTCGATTCCGGTTAGCGGCACCATCTGGAGTCTCAGAGCAGTTTTTCTGCTCTGAGATTCTATTTTTCTGGCAAAATGGATAGAATTGCGTTCGCTGACGATAGCTTATTATTCTCGTCCAGATGCGTGTAAATATTGGCTGTTGTACCTATTGTGCTGTGACCAAGCCAAGCCTGAATTTCTTTTAAGCTGACGCCCTGGGAAAACAAAAGTGAAGCACAGCTGTGCCCTTACGGTATAATTACGACAAACCGGAAAAGCCCCGTATATCAAGGGTTTTCGGTTATCTGGCAAGGTTTTTCATCCTTTTCCAAACCGAAAAATCGAGCCGCGAAGTAGTTATATCGTAGGGGGTGTTATAGTAACGACAAAAATAAAATACCGTTTGGGCAGGCTGTCAGCCCGTCCAAGAAATCAGGACATTTCCTCTGAAAAGAAGAAATGTCCTTTTTTTGTACCCAAAATCAGATGCCGACAGGAGGAACACAATGCCTGAAAAAACCGTGCAGAAGGAACCGGGCAAAAAGCCCGCGCCATCCAAAAAGCCGAAACCGCAGCAGGAAGTAGTCGTTCAGATTCCGCTCTCCGAGCTGCATCCGTTCCCGGATCATCCCTTTCAGGTGCGGGAGGATGCGTCCATGCAGGAAACCGCCGAAAGCGTCAAGGAATACGGCGTCCTCGTCCCCGCGCTGGCGCGGCCACGGGAGGACGGCGGCTATGAGCTGATCGCAGGCCACCGCCGCAAACACGCCTGCGAGCTGGCGGGGCTGGCCACCATGCCCGTCATTGTCCGCGACATTGACCGGGACGCTGCCACCATCATCATGGTGGACAGCAACCTTCAGCGTGAGAACATTCTCCCCTCCGAACGCGCCAAAGCCTACAAGATGAAGATGGAGGCCATCAAGCGGCAGGGCGCACGGACGGATCTGACTTCGCCGAAAATTTCGGCGAAGTTCCGCAGCGATGATGAAGTTGGTCAGGATGCCGGTGTGAGCGGAGATACCATCCGCAACTACATCGCCTTGACGCAGTTAGTCCCGGAGCTTCAGCAGATGGTGGACGAGAAGAAAATCGCCCTCAGTCCCGCCTATCAGCTTGCGGCGCTGACACCCAAGGAACAAGGGCTGCTTCTGGAAACCATCGACAGCGAACAGACCACCCCCTCGCTCTCGCAGGCGCAGCGGATGAAAAAGCTCAGTCAGAGCGGCGAGCTGAACGAGGACACCATGCTCTCCATTATGATGGAGCAGAAGAAACCGGAGAAGAACGACATCACCCTTTCCGGTGAAAAGCTCCGCAAATATTTCCCACGTTCCTATACCCCATTTCAGATCGAGAACACCATCTTCAAATTACTGGACGCATGGCAGAAAAAGCGCCAGCGCGATCAGAGCCGATGAGCGGACAAGCAGTTTGTTTGTCCGCTATTTTCATGCCAAAAGGAGGACGCCATGTATATCAACACATTCAAATATACCCCCAAAGATGTGAGCTGCCAGCTCTGTACCGAGTATATGAAAAAGCTGGGCTGTACCGCCCTGCGCTGCCCGTGGCTGGCCGAGCGCATCGAGGCCGGTGTGGTCGGCTACCGCGAGGCAGTCTTAGAGACATTTCCCCATGAACGCCGCCTGTTCCAGCGCCTGAACCTGCTGATCAAGCACTATCCCGGAAGCCTTTGGAGCAACGAGCAGCATGAGCGCAGGATGCAGTATCAGTGCGCCGTGCAGGGCTATCGCCGCCGCAGAGACACCAACGCCTACTATGCGGCCATGTACCTGCTGACCTCTAACGACGATATTTACCGCCGCACGGCAAATTGCTTCTGCAAGGACGGGATTGAGTTCGGCTATGCGGTGTTGAAAAACACCTCGCCGCACAACTACGCACTGTTCATGGCGGCGCGCGACCTCTGCGACAAGACGGAGGCCGTCACGATGGCGGACTTAGCGGAGCCGGAGGTGATTGACCCGGAGGCGCTGCGCCTGATCGTCAATGCCACTCTGATCGCCCGCTACGGGCTTGCCGCCTTTCAGATCAGAGCGCGAGGTGCCGAATATGAACGCTGATGATTTTGTCGGCGGTCACAGCATCCTTGCGCTGGAGCGCTTTATGGACGAAACCCGCCACATGATTATTTTTGATGTCCTGTCATGGAAATCTCCTGTGGGTGAAAAGGGCGAACGGCTGAGGTTGTTCCTCTCCGACGTGGGATATGCCAAGGCGCAGGCATCCGAGAGGCGCGGAGAAATCAAAATCCGCAAACACGCCGCCGTCATTGAGGGGCATATCCTCCCTGACCGGAAAAAGCGGCGTCACTAAAATGATTGGAGGAATTACCATGAGCAGAGTAACAGAGCTGGAAAAAGCGCTGACCACGCTGTTCCGCAAGGGTACGGAGGTCGGCTACACGGAAACGGAGATCGACGAGTTTCTGGAAAACATCGACTATCACGCCCTGCTGCAAGCCGTTTGGAACAAGGCTGAAACGGTCTATGCCTACCGCGCAGACGGCAAAAATGCGCTGAGCTTGGACTATCGAAGCGCGGAGCTGTTCAAGCAGCGAGCGACGCTTCTCTATGAGGACGTAGGCGACAGCTATATCGGCGCGGTGTTTGCTGCCCGGTCGATGGAGCTGTGGCTGCTGGAGGATATGGGCTTTGCCGTCGTTGCCAAATTCAGCGTGAACGCCGGAGAAGGCGAATACGTCACCGAGTATCGCGTCTACAAGGGCAGCGATTGGGCAGACAGCGAGATTTCTCTGGATTTGGAGGACTTGGTGGCCGAGCTTGCCGCCCTGTGCGATCCCTACTACGAACACGAGCAGCCCATCTATGAGCTGTGATGTGGGAAAGGAGTGAAAACGGAGCGGCTTCCCCATGCGGGAAACCATTCAGAACGCAAACGGCAAGCAGTTTCACGCCGTCAGCCTGTCCGGTGGTAAGGACAGTACCGCCATGCTGCTTTTGATGATCGAACGGGATATGCCCATCAATATGGTGCTGTCAGCGGACACCGGCATGGAGTTCCCGGAAATGTATGAACACCTTGCCAAACTGGACGAACATCTTTTCCGGGAGCGCGGCATCCATATTACCACGCTGCGGCATCCCAAGGGCTTTGAATACCTGATGTTCGATGAACCCAAGCAGAAGCCCCGCAGTCTGGAAAACCGTGCAAAGCTGGGCATCCCGCCCTACGGCAACGGCTGGCCGGGAATCCGCGTCCGCTGGTGTACCGGGCAGCTCAAAACGCACCTCATCACCAAGGAGGTCAACCGGCTCAAAGGCGAGCTGGGCGCGATCCACTATGTCGGTATCGCCGCCGATGAAGCGTGGCGCTGCAAGGATGAGCGGTATCCCCTCGTGGAATGGGGCATCACGGAGGCGCAGGCGCTCCAAGCCTGTTACGACCGTGGCTTTGACTTCGGCGGGCTGTATGAGATTTACCACCGTGCGTCCTGCTGGTGCTGCCCGTTCCAGCGTATCGACGAGCTGCGGAAGCTGCGAAAGCATCACCCGGAGCTGTGGGAAAAGCTGCTGGAGCTGGATCGCCGTGCGCTGGCGCAGTTCGGCACCGGCCCGCTGGGACAGTTCAAGCAGAACTGGAGCGTAAAGCGGCTGGATACGCGGTTTGCCGAGGAGGACGGCCAAACAGGTTGACTGCCCTGCGGAAAGGATTGAAGCAATATGGCTGTATTTCGCGTTGAACGGACGCGGGATTACACGGTGATGTGCAACCATCACCTGAAAGACAGCAATCTTTCCCTGAAAGCCAAGGGGCTGCTCTCCATGATGCTCTCCCTCCCCGACGAGTGGAATTACACCACGCGGGGGCTGGCTACGATCTGCAAGGAGGGCGTGGACGCCATCGGGAAAACGCTCAAGGAGCTGGAGCTGGCGGGCTACATCATCCGCCGTCAGCTTCGCGGCAAGGACGGGCGCATTTCCGACACGGAGTACACCATCTTCGAGAAGCCCCGAAAGCCCTCTCCACCGGATACGACTTTACCAGATACGGAAAACCCGTATCTGGATAACCCGGATACGGAGGCACCGGATACGGATAATCCCGCGCAATTAAATACTAAGAAATCTAATACTCAAAAATCAAATACTGATCTATCAAGCACTCATTCATTCTTTCTGCCTGCGGCGGACGGAATGACGGACGGATTTGAGAAAAAAGCGGAGATCAGAGAGCAAATCGAATACGACATTCTCTGTCAGCAGTATGACCGGATGCAGCTTGATGAGCTGGTGGAGATTATGCTGGAGGTTGCTATGAACCGCAGCCCCACAGTCAAGATCGGGCGGGATGCGGAGTATCCCACCGGCTTCGTGCAACAGCGCTTTGAAAAGATCACCTCCATGCACATCGAAAAGGTCATGGACGGTATCCGCGAGAACACCACCCGCGTCTGGAACACGAAAGCCTATCTCATGGCGGCGCTGTTCAACTCTGTTTCCACCATCGACAACCACTATGCCATGCTGGTCAATCACGATTTTCACGGCGGCCCCTAAAGGCCGTCATTTTTCATGCCCGATTCCGGGAGAAAGGATTTGATACCGATGAAACGCCCCCTTGCCTACATCACCGCTCCGTGGAGCGAGAATGAGTTTGAGAACACCGAAAATGCCGCCAAGTATTGCAGGGCGGTCTATGACGCGGGCTTTTCGCCCGTCTGCCCCACGCTGTTTCTGCCGCTGTTCCTGCGCGATGAGATTCCGCAGGAGCATAAGGACGGCATCGACATGGCGCGGGAGTATCTGCGCCGCGCCCATGTGCTGGTGGTCTGCGGCAGCACCGTGGACGAAAGCGTGAAAAACGACATTGCCGTGGCCGAGCGTCTGCGGATCACCGCCACCACGCTGGACGGCATCCTGACCGTCAAGGGACAGGGGCGCAGAAATGAATGAGCATCTTCTGCACCGGCTGGTGGTACCGCCTTAGTGTCCCGGCATTCTCCCTGCAAATCGGAGGAAAGGAGCGTGATAAGTCATGCAGGAAGAAGTTGAACAGAGAATCGTATCCCTGATGATCTCCTGCGGAAAGCTGGGCGAACAGGAATTCCGCAAAGCCGTTGCCAAACTGCTGGAGCAGTTGAAAAACGACTGCCAGAAGCATCAGTACAGCAAGGCCAGCCCCCACGGAAAAATGACCGTCAAGCAGCTTGCCGCCAAGGATAAGGGATTGCAGAGCATTGAAGTCACCGATCAGAATATCGGCTCATTCAACCGGATCGCCCGGAAGTATGGCATTGACTTCGCTCCATTCAAGGTCAAGGGCGAAAAGCGGTACATGGTGTTCTTCAAAGCGCCGGACGCCGACGCCATGACCGCCGCGTTCAAGGAATACACTGCCAAACAGGTCAGGAAGGCGGAACGCCCCTCGGTGCTGGAAAAGCTGCAACACTTCAAGTCGCTCATTCAGGCGGCTGTGGTGGACAGGACAAAGCGGAAGGAGCTGGAACGATGAAGCAAGTCAACGTCAAAAAGCTCATCCTTCCCAATATTCCGTATGTGTTCATCGCGCTGCTGGCCACCAAGGTCAGCGAGGCGGTGCGGCTGGCTCCCGGTTCGGACGCTTCCGCGAAGCTCCTGAACATTATGACCGGCCTGAACACAGCGTTTCACTCCCTTGTCCCCAGCTTTCATCCCATTGACCTGTGCGTGGGCGTTGCCGCCGCCATCGCTATTCGGCTGGCGGTCTATATCAAGGGCAAAAACGCCAAGAAATTCCGCAAAAATCTGGAGTACGGCAGCGCCCGTTGGGGAACCGCCGAGGACATCAAGCCCTACGTCGATCCCGCGTTTGAAAACAACATCATTCTCACGCAGACGGAGCGGCTGACGATGAATAGCCGCCCCAAAGACCCAAAAACGGCGCGGAACAAAAATGTCCTGATCGTCGGCGGCAGCGGTTCGGGCAAGACCCGCTTTTGGTTGAAGCCCAATCTGCTCCAATGCACATCAAAAACCTATCCCACCAGCTTCGTCGTCACCGATCCCAAAGGGGACATCGTGGTTTCCTGCGGCCATGCGCTGCAAAAGAACGGGTATCAGATCAAGATTCTCAATTCCCTGAACTTCAAGAAGTCCATGCACTACAACCCGTTCGCCTACATCCACTCGGAAAAGGACATTTTGAAGCTGGTCACGACGCTGATCGCCAACACCAAGGGCGAGGGCAAAGCCGGTGACGATTTCTGGGTGAAAGCGGAAACGCTGCTCTACACCGCCCTTATCGGGTACATCCACTATGAAGCGCCGGTGGAGGAACAGAATTTCTCTACGCTCATTGAGTTTATCAATGCGATGGAGGTGCGCGAGGACGATGAGGACTTCAAAAATCCGGTGGACTTGATGTTCGACGAGCTGAAAAAGCGCAAGCCAGACCACTTCGCCGTCCGCCAATATGCCAAATTCAAGCTAAGTGCCGGCAAGACAGCTAAGAGTATCTTGATTTCCTGCGGCGCACGGCTTGCGCCCTTTGACATTCAGGAGCTTCGGGAGCTGACGGCCTATGACGAGCTGCAACTGGACACGTTGGGCGACCGGAAAACCGCCCTGTTCATCATCATGTCCGACACGGATGATACCTTTAACTTTCTCATTTCCATGTGCTATACCCAGCTTTTCAATCTGCTTTGCGAAAAGGCAGATGATGTGTACGGCGGGCGCTTGCCGGTTCACGTCCGCTGCCTGATCGATGAGGCCGCAAATATTGGCCAGATACCGCGACTTGAAAAGCTGGTTGCGACGATCCGTTCCAGAGAAATCTCCTGCTGCCTTGTCTTGCAGGCACAGAGCCAGCTCAAAGCCCTGTATAAAGACAGCGCGGATACGATCATCGGCAACATGGACTGTTCCATCTTTTTGGGTGGAAAGGAACCCGGTACGCTGAAAGAGCTGGCGGCGGCGCTGGGCAAGGAAACCATCGACAGCTATAACACCGGCGAGAGCCGTGGCCGCGAGGTTTCCCATTCGCTGAACTATCAGAAATTGGGCAAGGAGCTGATGAGCGTGGATGAGCTTGCCGTGCTGGATGGCGGCAAGTGCATCTTGCAGCTTCGCGGCGTCCGCCCGTTTCTGTCCAACAAATATGATCTCACCAAGCATCCCCTCTACCGCTACACAGCGGATTATGACAAGAAATACGCCTTTGACATAGAGCGTTTTCTGTCCCATCGCCTCAAGCTCAAGCCGGATGATGCAGTTGAGGTGTATCAGGCAGACCTTTCCGGTGAACCTGTCGCCTGACGGCGGCAGCCTAATTTGACAACGGCTCGATGAAACTTCGTGGAAGAAATGTACCCTCCAAAATCTAAAACATATTTTTCGGAGGTACTATTTATGGCTTTCTTTAATTCTGCTGTTGGTGTTCTTCAGACCCTCGTTGTGGCACTGGGCGCTGGCCTCGGCATCTGGGGCGCGATCAATCTGCTGGAGGGCTACGGCAACGACAACCGTGCGATGCGTTCCTGACTGAAAAGGTCAGGCACAGGTCGAAGGACGAATGAAGTCCAAAACCTTGGAGAACTGATATTTCGATGGATGAAATGAGGGGGTAACGCCCCGAAGCGTCCACACTAATACTCCGACTGGCATAGGTGCGCAACCGCCGATTGTCAGAAGCTCGGTGAAGTCGGCAGAGAGATGCCGTAGTTTTGGCTGCAAGGCTGAAATCGAAAGCTGTCCAGAGGTGGATAGCGCATCCTATATGCCGGGTGTCAGCCGCACATGGTTAGTATGTATGGAAATACTGACGAACTTCTGAATGTACAAGTCTAAACGTTGATACCATCGAAACGGTGGTACTCCTTATACGGAGGTATTCGTGGACAAGTAAAAATGGTTGTTATGAAAGTCCATGTGCCGTTACAGGCGGCACGATTCGTAAAGAATTGAATACAGGCTTAGAGGAAGAACCTAAATGCGGCCCATGATAGAAATATCGGAACGCAGGAAGCTGAAAACATTTAGCCTGTTGCAAGGCTGCGAGATGGTGGATGGGAATACCTTCGTGAGAAGGCAATAACCATTCTTTATTTCAGTGAAAGTAGTGGCGTAGTACCTATGAAGCCGTGAAAAAGTAAACGGTGGAGGAAAGGCCACAAGTCGAATTTGGCAAAAGAAGCACACACAAAGTGTCGCAAGCCCTGTATGACCAAATTCGATGGAACGCCGTGTGCGGTGAAAGCTGCACGCACGGTGTGGAGCCGGGGAAAAGCTGGAGATCATATCAAATGCTTACCTATGGCTATCTGGTGCTAAATCTCAGGGCATGAAGCAGCTGATGGCCGGTGGCGGGGTGGCTTTGATTGGCATTACCCTCGTGCCGCTGCTGTCCGGTCTGTTCGGCTAATCGGCAGCTCGTTTGCTTCCCATAAATCCACGGAGGGTGCCGCTTTCGGGCGGCATCCTCCCGAAAGGAGGGCAACCCTATGGATTTCTTATGGGATAAGATCACGGAATGGCTGAAAGAAATGCTCATCGGCGGTATCGTGAGCAATCTATCCGGGATGTTCGATGCGACCAATCAAAAGGTTGCCGAGATCTCCGGTCAGGTGGGCTTATCGCCGCAGGCATGGAACGGCAGCATTTTCAGCATGATACAAAACCTGTCGGAAACCGTGATCGTCCCCATCGCAGGCGCAATTCTCGCCTTTGTGATGACGCTGGAACTGATCCAGCTCATTACCGACAAAAATAACCTCAACGACATGGACACATGGATATTCTTCAAGTGGGCGTTCAAGTCCGCTGCCGCTGTCCTGATCGTAACAAACACATGGACGATTGTAATGGGGGTGTTCGATGCCGCCCAAAGCGTCGTTGCCAGCGCCTCCGGGCTGATTATCGGCGACACCAGCATCAACATTTCAAGCGTCATGGTGGGCATTGAGGATCGGCTGATGGAAATGGAACTGGGGCCGCTGTTCGGCCTGTGGTTCCAATCACTGTTCGTAGGCATTACCATGTGGGCGCTGACCATCTGCATTTTCATTATCACATTCGGAAGAATGATTGAAATATATCTCGTCACCTCTGTTGCCCCCATTCCGATGGCGACCATGATGGGCAAGGAATGGGGCGGCATGGGACAGAACTACATCCGTTCTCTGCTGGCGCTGGGCTTCCAAGCGTTTTTGATTATCGTCTGCGTTGCCATTTACGCGGTTCTGGTGCAGAACATCGCACTTGTGGATGACATCATCTACGCCATCTGGACTTGCATGGGCTACACGGTGCTGCTGTGCTTCTGCCTGTTCAAAACCAGCAGCCTTGCCAAGTCTGTGTTCAATGCACATTAACGGGGGTGATACTATGCTGACGCTCACGCCCGTTACCCTTGCAACAGCGAACGCTTTTGTTAATGCGCATCACCGGCACCACAAGGCAACTGCTGGGCATAAGTTTTCCATCGGCTGTGCCAAGGATGGAGAGCTTGTTGGCGTTGCAATCGTAGGCCGTCCGGTAAGCCGGTATCTGGATGATGGCTGGACATTGGAAGTCAATCGTCTTTGTACCACCGGCGAGAGAAACGCTTGCAGTATTCTCTATGCCGCATCTGCGCGGGCGGCAAAGGCAATGGGATACCGCAAGATCATCACCTATACGCTGGATAGCGAGAGCGGCAGCAGTCTCCGCGCCGCTGGTTGGAACTGCGCAGGCTTGGCAGGCGGCAAATGCTGGACAGGCAGCCGTAAGCCCGCCTCCGCTTTGTGCCCGGCGCAGATGAAACTTCGATATGAAAAGCTCTTATAAAGGGGGATTTCTATGGCCTATGTCAACGTCCCAAAGGACTTAACCAAAGTAAAAACCAAGGTGCTGTTCAACCTCACGAAACGACAGCTCATCTGCTTCGGAAGCGGCGCGCTCATCGGCGTACCGCTTTTCTTCTTGCTCAAGGGCAGCATCGGCACCAGCCCCGCCGCAATGGTGATGATGGTGGTGATGATCCCGGCTATGCTGTTCGCTATGTATGAAAAGAATGGTCAGCCGCTGGAGGTCGTCATCCGCAACATCTACCGTGTGTGCTTCCAGAGACCGAAGCAGCGCCCGTATAAGACCAACAATTTTTATGCCGTTCTGGAGCGGCAAAACCAGTTAGACCGGGAGGTGTATCAAATTGTCCGAAAAGAAAAAGCTGACCCGCACCGAACGAAAACAGATCGAAGCCGCCATCGCAAGAGCGAACCGAACGGATAAGAAAGAAAAATCGGCGCAGGACAGCATCCCGTATCAGCGTATGTGGCCGGACGGCATCTGTCGTGTGACCGACACGCGCTACACCAAAACGATCCAGTATCAGGACATCAACTACCAGCTCTCGCAGAATGAGGACAAGACCGCCATCTTTGAGGCGTGGTGCGATTTCCTGAACTACTTTGACAGCTCCGTGCAATTCCAGCTTTCCTTTGTGAACCTCTCGGCTTCGCAGGAAACCTTTGCACGGAGCATTTCCATTCCGCCCTGCGGGGACGAGTTTGACGGCATCCGCGCCGAGTACGCCGGTATGCTGCAAAATCAGCTTGCCCGCGGCAACAACGGCCTCATTAAGACCAAGTATCTCACGTTCGGCGTTGAGGCCGACAACCTCCGCGCGGCAAAGCCCCGTTTGGAGCGCATCGAAACCGACCTCCTGAACAACTTCAAGCGGCTGGGCGTTGTGGCTGCGCCGCTGAACGGCTTCGAGCGCCTGCACGTCATGCACGACATTCTGCGGATGGACGAGCAGGAGCCGTTCCGCTTTTCGTGGGACTGGCTGGCTCCCTCCGGGCTGTCCACCAAGGACTTTATCGCGCCCAGCTCCTTTGAGTTCAAGACCGGCAGGATGTTCCGCATGGGCAAAAAGCTGGGTGCGATCAGCTTCGTGCAGATTCTGGCACCGGAGCTGAATGACCGGATGCTGGCGGACTTTCTGGATATGGAGAGCAGCGTCCTCGTCAATCTCCATGTGCAGTCTGTGGATCAGGTCAACGCCATCAAGACCGTCAAGCGCAAGATCACCGATCTCGACAAGTCCAAAATTGAGGAACAGAAGAAAGCCGTCCGCGCCGGGTACGACATGGACATCATTCCAAGCGACCTTGCTACCTACGGCGCAGAGGCCAAGAAGCTGTTGCAGGATTTGCAGTCCCGCAACGAGCGAATGTTTCTGCTGACCTTCCTCATTCTCAACACGGCAGACACGCCCCGGCAGCTTGACAACAACATCTTCCAGACCTCCAGCATCGCGCAGAAATATAACTGTGCGCTGACCCGGCTGGACTTCCAGCAGGAGGAAGGACTGATGAGCAGCCTCCCGCTGGGGCTGAATCAGATCGAGATTCAGCGGGGCTTGACCACCTCCAGCGTAGCGATCTTCGTCCCCTTCACCACGCAGGAGCTGTTTCAGAACGGTTCGGAGGCGCTGTACTACGGCATCAACGCCCTTTCCAACAACCTCATCATGGTAGACCGGAAGCTGCTGAAAAATCCCAACGGTCTGATTTTAGGCACTCCCGGCAGCGGCAAGTCGTTTTCGGCAAAACGTGAGATCACCAATGCGTTTCTCATCTGCCCCAAGGATGACATCATCATCTGTGACCCGGAGGGTGAATATACACCGCTGGTGGAGCGCCTGCACGGTCAGGTCATTAAGCTGTCGCCCACCGGCAAGGGCTACGACGGTTCGCCCTGCTACATCAATCCGATGGACTTGAATCTGGATTACAGCGACGATGATAACCCGCTGAGCCTGAAATCCGACTTCATTCTGTCGCTGTGCGAGTTGATCGTCGGCGGCAAGGATGGGCTTGCCCCTGTGGAAAAGACCATCATCGACCGCTGCGTGCGCATCGTCTACCGGGACTACCTCAATGACCCGAAACCGGAGAATATGCCGCTGCTGGAGGACTTGTATAACGCCCTCCGTGCGCAGGATGAAAAGGAAGCGCAGTACATCGCCACTGCTTTGGAAATCTACGTCACCGGCTCTCTGAATGTGTTCAACCATCACACGAACGTGGATGTGAATAGCCGCATCGTCTGCTACGACATCAAGGAGCTGGGCAAGCAGCTCAAAAAAATCGGGATGCTGGTGGTGCAGGATCAGGTCTGGAACCGTGTGACCATCAACCGCGCCGCCCATAAAACGACCCGCTACTATCTTGACGAGTTCCATCTTCTTTTGAAGGAGGAACAGACGGCTTCGTACAGTGTCGAAATCTGGAAACGCTATCGCAAATGGGGCGGCATCCCCACCGGGATCACGCAAAATGTCAAAGACCTGTTATCCAGCCGCGAGGTTGAGAACATTTTTGAGAACAGCGATTTCATCTATATGCTCAATCAGGCCGCTGGCGACCGGCAGATTCTCGCAAAGCAGCTCAACATTTCGCCGCATCAGCTTTCTTATGTGACCCACTCCGGCGAGGGCGAGGGGCTGCTGTTCTACGGCAACACGATCCTGCCCTTCATTGACCACTTCCCGAAGGACACCGAGCTGTACCGCGTCATGACCACCAAACCGCAAGAGGTGGCGTCGGCATGAAAAGAGAACCGCGTTTACAGTTTTCCGACGCCGATCTTGCCGAGCCGAAGCTGGAAAAGCCCATCAAGCGGGTGAAAAAAGCGGAGGCCAAGGCGGATAAGGCGCAGGCGAAAATCCCCAAGAAAACCGTGGTCAAAAAGGAACGCGGCTTTGATCCGGCCACCGGCAAGGTCAAAACGCAGCTCCGTTTTGAGGAAGTGGATAAGAAAAAGCCGCCCTCAAAGCTGACCCATGCCGTGCAGGATGCCCCCGCCAACCTCATTCTTTCTCAGGTTCATCGGGAGGTGCGGCAGAGCGAGGATGACAATGTAGGCGTAGAGGCCGCGCACAAGGTAGAGCAAGCCGTGGAGAGCGGCGGGCGGCTGGTGCAGTCTGCCCACCGCGCCCATCAGCTCAAGCCTTATCGTGCTGCCATCCGTGCAGAGAAAAAGCTGGAACGAGCCAATCTTGACGCGCTCCAGAAGAAAGCAGAGATCGACAGCCCCACAAGCAATCCCGTTTCCAAATGGCAGCAGAAGCAGGCAATTAAGAAGCAGTATGCCGCTGCCAAGCACAATCAGGCGGCGCAGACTACGGCAAAGGCGGCAGAGAATACCGCCAAGGCCGCGAAAAAGGCCGCTGAAAAGGCTGAGAAAGCGGGCAAATATGTGTGGGAACACCGGCGCGGCTTTGCCATTGCCGCCGCAATTCTGCTGATGCTGGCGTTTCTGCTCAACGGCCTGTCCTCCTGCTCGGTGATAATGGATGGCGTCGGCTCCGGGATCGCGGCCAGTACCTATCCATCGCAGGACGCCGATATGCTGAGCGCGGAGGCGCAGTATTGCGCGATGGAAGCCGAGCTTCAGCACTACCTCGACACCTACGAAAGCACCCATGACTACGATGAGTACCACTTTGATCTGGACACCATCGAGCATGACCCCTATGTACTCATTTCCATAATTACGGCGCTGCATCAAGGGGAATGGACGCTGGATGAGGTGCAGGGTACGCTCCAGATGCTCTTTGACCGCCAGTACATTTTGACCGAAGATGTGGTGGTGGAAACCCACTACCGCACAGAAACCGACACATGGACGGACGCGGACGGCAACACCCATACGGACACCTATCAGGTGCCGTATGACTACTACATCTGCACGGTCACGCTGGAAAACTTCAATCTCTCCCATGTTCCCGTTTACATTATGAGCGAAGAACAGCTCGGAATGTACGCCACCTATATGGCCACCCTCGGCAACCGTCCCGACCTGTTCCCCGGTTCAGGCTACATCGGCAAGTATGTGGAGGGCAGCTATACCGACTACGACATTCCCCCGGAGGTGCTGGACGATGAGGTATTCGCCGCCATTATCAAGGAAGCGGAAAAATATCTCGGCTACCCCTACGTTTGGGGCGGCAGCAGTCCCTCTACCTCATTTGACTGTTCGGGCTTCGTCAGTTGGGTCATCAATCATTCCGGTTGGGATGTGGGCAGGCTGGGCGCGCAGGGACTTTGCAATATCTGTACGCCCGTATCCTCTGCCAACGTCAAACCGGGCGATCTGGTGTTTTTCACCGGAACCTACGATACCCCCGGTGTCAGCCATGTGGGTATCTACGTCGGCAACAATATGATGATCCACTGCGGAGATCCGATCTCTTATGCAAACTTAAATTCAAACTATTGGCAGTCCCATTTCTACCGCTATGGGCGCTTGCCGTAAAGGAGAGTGAACGATATGAACCCGAAAATTATGAAGCTCCGTGGAGAGCTGGAGAAGAACAAATGCAAAATCTCCGATCTGCAAGGCCGCAACCGCGAGCTGGAAAAGCAGATTCGTGAGCTGGAGGACACCGACATCATCGGCATGGTGCGTGAGAACGGCATGACGATGGAGCAGTTTGCCGAGCTGTTCCGCCGTATGCAGGCCGCGCCTGCACCGGCCACTTCGGAAAAGGAGGCGTTGAACCATGACTAAAAACACACCGCGCATTTTTATCAGCCTGCTGCTGATGCTCCTGTGTATCGGGATTCTCCCCGTTTCCGCCTTTGCCAGCGACGGTGATTATCCTGATGATGCGCTGCCCACCGCCGAAAGCAGCGCCGCAGACGCACAGGAAACAAAACAGATCGGCACGGTCACGACCAACGGCGGCAACTTGAATGTCCGCACCGGCGCGGGACTGGACAACACCGCGTTTACGCAGCTCCCCAACGGCACGGTGGTCGATGTGATTGGCAGGGACGGCGATTGGGTAAAAATCCTGCTGCCCGCCCGTGTGGGCTATGTGTACGGCAGCTATCTGACCGTCACCGACGCCGCCGACAGCACCGTGAGCATCGGCAGCATGACGGGCGGCAGCGACGCGCTGACACCGGACGGCAATCTGACGCTGATCGACGATATTGGCACCAGCACCAAGGCAGGAAAACAGTTCATTACGTTGGAAAGCAAGAATGGTAACGTATTTTACATGATTATTGACCGCGACGATGAGGGCGAAGAAACCGTCCATTTCTTGAATCAGGTGGATGAGGCTGACCTGATGGCGCTGACCGGCGAGGAAGAAACGCCCGCCACTTGCTCCTGCACCACAAAATGCGTGGCCGGTACGGTCAATACATCCTGCCCCGTCTGCGCGGTCAACATGACCGAGTGCGTGGGCAAGGAGGCAAAGCCCGAAGTCCCCACCGAGCCGACAGAACCCGCCGCCGAGGAACCGGAGAAAAAGAGCGGCGTGGGCGGCATCCTTGTTGTTCTGCTGATCGTCGCGCTGGGCGGCGGTGCCGCGTTCTACATTTTCAAGCAGAAAAAGGCCAAGCCGCAGACCAAGGGCAGCGCCGATCTGGACGATTATGACTACGGCGAGGACGAATATGAGTTTGAGCCGTATGAGGACGAACCGGAACAGGATACTACGGAGGATACAGACGCATGAGATATTTCACCAACAATCCGCTGGAACGACTGATGATGCAGAAGCCGAAAGCAGCGCGGGAGGACAGCCCTCCCGCCGCTGCCAAGGAACACTTCTGCTATGGCTGTAAGCGCTTCGGGCAGAGCTGCGTTCGTCCCTGTTACCGTGACGTAAAGAGAATGGAGGCTGCACCATGCGCCTTGTGATTGCCGAAAAGCCATCCGTGGCGCAGAGCATCGCCGCCGTGCTGGGTGCTAAATCACGGCATGACGGGTATCTGGAGGGCAGCGGGTACATCGTGTCGTGGTGTTTCGGGCATCTGGCAGAGCTGGCCGACGCCGCCGTTTACAATGCCGATGACGCCAAATGGACGCTGGCAGCGCTGCCCATCATTCCTATCTCATTCCGCTTCATCGTCCGCTCTGAAAAGCAGAAGCAGTTTGACATTCTGCGGGAGCTGATGCGCCGGGAGGATGTGGCAGAGGTGGTCAACGCCTGCGACGCTGGGCGCGAGGGTGAGCTGATCTTCCGCACGGTTTACTGCCTTGCGGGATGCTCCAAGCCGATTCTGCGGCTTTGGATTTCTTCAATGGAGGATGATGCCATCCGCAGCGGCTTCCAGCAGCTTAAATCTGGGCGCGACTATGACGGCCTGCATCAATCTGCCCTGTGCCGCGCCAAGGCTGATTGGCTGGTTGGTATCAACGCCACGCGGTATTTCTCCCTGACGTATGGCCGCACATTGAACATCGGGCGCGTCATGTCGCCCACGCTGGCGCTGCTGGTACAGCGCGAGGCGGAGATCTCCGCATTTGTGGCAGAACCGTTCTACACCGTCCAGCTCGATTGCGGCTTTCCCGCCACGACAGGCCGAATGAAGGACAGGAAGGACGCCGACGCCATCGCCAACGCCTGCAAGGGCAAGGCAGTAACCGTCAAAAGCGTGGAGCGCAAGGAAAAGTCTGAGAAAGCGCCCGCGCTCTACGATTTGACCTCCCTCCAGCGCGACGCCAACCGCGTTCTCGGCTACACCTCTCAGCAGACCCTCGACTATCTCCAAGCGCTCTATGAAAAGAAGCTCTGTACCTACCCGCGCACCGACAGCCGCTTTCTGACCGACGATATGGAGGGCAGCGTCCCCGGCCTTGTCGCCGCCGCTGCCGCTGTCTGCGGCATGGAGAAGCCGCCGACCATCTGCGCCAAGCAGGTATGCAGCAGTAAAAAAGTCACCGATCACCACGCCATTGTTCCCACCATCAGCGCGGAAAAGGTAGATATGGCCTCTCTGCCGCTGGGCGAACGCGAGGTGCTGAAGCTGGCGGCAAGAGGCTTGCTTCGTGCGGTGGATGAACCACATCGCTACGCAGAAACGGTCATTACGGTGGACTGTGCCGGTCTGAGCTTCACCGCCAAGGGCAAAACCGTCCTTGCTCCCGGCTGGAAGCGCTATGAGCAGGAGCAGACGGAGGCAGCGCCCGCGCTGCCGGTGGTAACGGAGAATCAGACGCTTTCCGTATCTGCCGCGTCGGTCAAGACCGGAAAAACCACGCCGCCCAAGCATTTCACCGAGGATACGCTGCTGGCCGCGATGGAAAACGCGGGCAAGGAGGATATGCCAGATGATGCCGAGCGCAAGGGCATCGGAACCCCGGCGACCCGCTCCGGTATCATTGAAAAGCTGGTGTCCTCCGGTTTTGTGGAGCGCAGGAAGTCCAAAAAGATCACAAATCTGCTGCCCACCTCCACCGGCACGGCGCTTATCACCGTTCTGCCCGAACAGCTCCAGTCTCCGCAGCTCACCGCTGAATGGGAGCACCGCCTGAAAGAGATCGAGCGCGGCGAAATCGCCCCGGACAGCTTCATGGATGGGATCGCCGCCATGCTACATGAGCTGGTGCAGACCTACAAACCCATCCCCGGTACGGAAGTCCTGTTCCCCTCCGGGCGTGAGGTGGTCGGCAAGTGTCCCCGCTGCGGAGCCGAGGTGACGGAATCACCGAAAGGCTTTTTCTGCGAGAACCGTGCCTGTTCCTTTGTTCTCTGGAAAAACAGCCGCTTTTTCACCGCCAAGAAAAAGGTGCTGACAAAATCCCTTGCCGCTGCGCTTTTGAAAAATGGCCGCGCCCCGCTGAAAGGCTGCTACTCCGAAAAGACCGGGAAAACCTATGATGCCAGCGTTCTTCTGGAGGACGATGGACAGCGCACGGGCTATAAGATGGTGTTCGACAATGGCTGATGCGCCGCGTATGGATCACAAGCAGCTCCGCCGCGCCAAGAAGCTCATTCGGAAGCTCTGCTGTAATTACGATCACGGCAACTGCCTCGCGCTGGATGATGGAGAGCCTTGCGTCTGCGTACAGGGTATTTCCTACTCGCTGCTGTGCAACTGGTTCCGAAACGCGGTGCTTCCCGCCGACCATGAGCTGCTGGCCGACGTGATGCGGGAAAGGCCGGGAAAGCGCTGCGCCGTCTGCGGTAAGCCGGTCTATTCTTCCTCCAACCGCGCCAAGTATTGCCCGGTCTGCGCCAAGCAGGAGCGCCGAAAGCAGGACGCCAAACGGAAGCGTGAACAATACTGGAACCTCCGCAAATAGAGGCCGAAAAAGCCCCATGCTGCAAGGCTTTTTCCATGCGGAATCCCAAGGGGCTGAGACATTCTATCCGCAAGCCCGAAAACAACATCTATCTGCGGAGAATTGCCCCTGTGCAGGATGTGTTTTCTTCTGCGCAGGGGCGCTATTTTTTGAAAGGAGATCATCATGGCTGAAAAGCAAACCAACAAAGACCGGATGCGGGAGATCGTTGACAGCATCGAAAATGGCATCAAGGAGCTGTTCGAGAGCGATAAGTACCGGAAGTACCTTGCCACCATGAGCCGCTTTCACCGCTACTCGGTCAATAATACCATGCTCATCTATATGCAGCGCCCCGACGCCACCCATGTGGCGGGCTTCAACAAGTGGCGCGATCAGTTCGGCAGGAACGTCCTGAAAGGCGAAAAAGGTATCCGCATCATCGCTCCTACTCCCTATAAGAAAAAGGTCGAGGAAATCAAGACCGACCCGGAAACCAATGTGCCGGTGCTGGATGCGGACGGCAAGGCCATCATTGAGGAAAAGGAAATCCGTATCCCTATGTTCAAGGTGGTATCCGTCTTTGATGTGTCACAGACTGCGGGAAAGCCCTTGCCCCAGCTTGCCGCTGATCTGAGCGGCAATGTGCAGCAGTATGAGGTTTTCATGGAGGCGCTGCGCCGCGCTTCTCCCGTTCCGATGGAGATAAAGCCCGTTGCGCGGGATACGGACGGCTTTTTCAGCATTAAGGCGCAGAGCATCACCATCCGCGCCGGTATGAGTGAGGTGCAGACGGTATGCGCCGCCGTCCATGAGATTGCTCACGCCAAGCTCCACGACTATGAACACATGACAGAGCTTGCGGACGATGGTGAGACGATCCTTGTCCCCGGAGAAAAGAGTCGCAACACCGAGGAGGTCGAGGCCGAAAGCATCTCCTATGCGGTCTGCCAGTATTACGGCATTGAAACGGGAGAAAACAGCTTCGGCTATATCGCCACATGGTCAAAGGGCAAGGAGCTGAAAGAGCTTCGCGCCAGTCTGGAAACCATCAACAAGACGGCTTCCGAGCTGATTACGGACATTGACCGGCATTTTGCGGAGATTTGCAGGGAGCGCGGCATTTCTGTGGAGAAATCCGAGCAAGCGGAAAGCCAATTAAAAGAGAACAGCAATATGTCTGCGGCTGACTTGGCAAAAAGCATTTCAGAGCTGTATCTCGATGCGAATGGCCTTGCCTTTCTCAGCGAATTTGCAAGTCAGGAAGATTGCCTCCAGCATTTCTACGAAGATCTGTTGACAGGAGCAGATGAGATAAAAGGCTTCCTGTCCGAAACACTTGAGCAGAGCGATGAATACGCGCACAGAGCGAATGAGCTGCTGTTGGAAGTTGAGGCATTTCAGAAAAGTCACACTTCCTTAAAGGAACTCGACGCTAATGAGCGTTGGTATGCGGTTGATGGTGGGAGCAAGCATCTTCGCATAACAGAAGATGGTGCAAAATATGCCTATGAACTTTACGACAAGGACACTCTACACCTTCTGGAAAGCGGAACAGTACATGACGATGATGTAAACTTTCTTTTGGCGGCTGCGATTCGTATCTGCGAAACACATGGCTATGATAAGACCGTGCCGTTTGAAGTTTTGTCAAACAAGTTTGCAGGGATTTTGTACTCACTCGAATTGTCATCGGACGACAATCAGGTTGTTCACGAGGAGGCCGGTTCTCGTGCCGCAGGCACACTTCCAACTTCGCCAGAGCTGGAACAGGCCACCCCGATGCCCGACCCCACGCTGACGGTGGACGATATGCGCAGCTATGGGTATCTGGATAGCGATATGCTCCCACTTTCCAAGGATCGGGCGGTGGAGCTGCTGGAGCATGACATCACGGTTTATATGCTCCATCCCGACAACGCCGAAGAAATGGTTTTTGAGGCCGAGGACATCATCAAGCATGACGGAATGTTCGGGATCACACAACCGGATTGGGATGCGGTCAAAGGCCATATCCCGCCCCGTGATGTGGAACAGCGCTTTTTGAACAGCCCCACCGATTCTATGGCGATCTATCAACTGCGCCGGGACGCGCCGGTCGAGCTGCGTTTTGCCAGCCTCGGCAGTCTGGCCGCACCGCCTGACCCGGCCAACTATGAAGCCATTTATACCCGTGAGGTGTACCCGGACGATGATACCGGCAGAATCCTTGAAAACTTCTACTACATTTTCAACGACGAGCGCCCCGGCGATTTTGTGGGACACAGCCTCTCCGTCAGCGACATCGTTGCGCTGAAACAGAACGGCAAGGTATCCTATCACTACTGTGACAGCATGGGATTTCAGGAGCTGCCCGCTTTTCAGAAGCCGGAGAATTACCTGAAAGCCGCCGAAATGTCGATGGAGGACGATTACGGCATGATCGACGGCATTATCAACAACGGCCCCAAACAGCCCACCGTCGCCGACCTTGAAGCACAGGTCAAGGCCGGTATGTCCATCTCCTTGATGGATTTGGCAGAGGCGGCACACCGGGAAAAGAAGAAATCTGTGCTGGAGCAGCTCAAAAGCCAACCGGCCCAAGAACGTCCACACAAAACAGCGCCCAAAAAGAGCGCGGAAAAGGAGCTTTGATATGAACATCACCTTTGAAGAACGCCAGCTTATGAGCCTCTACAACACCGGCACCCGCACGGGCTTGATCGCGGCGCTGGAGGAAATGCGCGGCTACCTCGCTGCGGATGAAACGGAGCTGCGGGAGCTGACGGACAGCGCCATCGCAAAGCTGCGCAGGATGAGCGACGCGGAATATGACGCGCTCGACCTGTTCCCCGATTTTGAAAAGGAGGATATGGATGCCGAGTAAAGTACAGCTCTATGCGCAGATGGCAGACCGCACGGCGGAGCAGATCACGGGAAGCTACCAGAAGTGGACGGCATTTCTGACCACCGCCGCAAGGCTGTATAAGTACCCCTACAACGAGCAGCTCATGATCTTCGCCCAGCGCCCGGAAGCCACGGCCTGCGCGGAATACGACCTTTGGAATAAGCAGATGCGCCGCTATGTGCGGCGAGGCAGCAAGGGCATCGCCCTTGTGGATACCAGCAGCGACCAACCCAAACTCCGATATGTATTCGATGTTTCCGATACCAGCGGCGGCGAGAACTCTCGCCGCCCTTATCTTTGGGAATACCGGCAGGAGCATCGTGAGGTGGTATCTGCGGCGCTGGAGCAGCGCTTCGACGTTTCTGGTGAAAACGGACTTGCCGATCAGATGGAGCGTGTGGCGGCGCAGCTTGTAGATGAATACTGGCACGACAATCAGCGCGATATTGTCGGCATCGTTGACGGTTCCTTTTTGGAGGACTATGATGAGTTCAACATCGGAGCCGCTTTTCGGAACGCCGCCGTTGTCAGCACCACCTATGCGCTGCTGTCCCGCTGCGGGATGCAGCCGGGAGATTACTTCGAGCATGAGGATTTTCTGAACGTCTTTGATTTCAACACCCCGCAGACCGTCGCCGCCCTTGGAACGGCCATCAGCCAGTCCAGCGAGCTGGTGCTGCGGCAGATCGAAGTCACCATCAAGAATTATGAGCGCGAGAAAATCGCGGAAAGGAGCGAAAGCCATGAGCGAACTGACCTACACCCGCAGCGGGGATTATCTGATTCCCGACCTGAGCCTGACCGAGCAGCCGCAAGCCCCGCTGGGCAAGTACGGCAGGATGCGGAAGAATTACCTGAAGGAGCATCGTCCGGTGCTGTGGAACAGCCTGCTGCTGTCCGAGAAGCTGTACCCCCATCTGCGGGAGATCGACGAGGCGGCGAACAACCGGCTGGAACAGATGATGCCGGAGCTGATGAAGTCGGCGGGCGTGACGGAGGAGCTGAAAGCCCGCGACCAGATGAAATGGGTGGGGCTGATGAACAGCCTGAAGGCGCAGGCGGAGGAGATCATCCTCAGCGAGCTGGTGTACAACTGACCAATGACGCGCCGGAAGCGGAACCGGCGCAGCCTCCGATACCGCAGGCATACCAACTGAGCCTGTTCCCTACGGAGGAAGAGCAAATCGCATATATCGCAGAAGCGGAGAGCTACGCGCCCTCCGCTTTTTCCATGTCCATCCCGCAGTCGGATATCGACCATATTCTGCGCATGGAGGGCAACGCCGATTATGCCCGCATGAAGATCGCCACGGAGTTCTCCAAGGGCAAGAGCGTGGAAGAAATCGCGGCGTTTCTTCAAAGCAGCTTCCACGGCGGCAACGGCGTCGTCACCGAAAACGGCAGATATTCCGCGTGGTACGCCGAGGACGGCATCCACATCGCCAATGGGGACGCGGCAAGATACCTGACCTCCGCAAAGGTCGTAAGCTGGCAGGAGGCGGCGGAGCGCATCGGGCAGCTTCTCACTCAGGGCGAATACGCCGCCAATGTGGAGCTTGCGGAAGCGCCGGGGCATGAGCGCGCGGAGCTGGCGCAGTCTATCTGGTATCTACGGCAGGATTTAAGTGAAAAGGCACGGGCGCAGGGCTACCTCTCCTGCCTGTCGGATATGCGGGGCGGCGGTTTCCCGGAGGAAACGGCGCGGCTTGCCGAGCGGCTGAGAGACCCTGCGTTCCGCGAAGTCCTCATAGACGATTTTGCACAGCTCCGATCCGACTACCGGGAGGACAGGAGCCTGCTGCGCTTCCATTATCACAAGCCGGACAAAATCGAGCGGGGCCTGCGGGAGCTGTCCCTGCCCCGCAGGGAATACCGCACCGAAATGGCGGAGATTCCCGCCGTGCAGCGGTTTATTACGGAGGACGAGATCGCCGCGACCCTGACCCGCGGCAGCAATATTGAAGGAAGCAAGGGGCGCATCTACGCCTATTTCAAAGAGAAACACAGCCCCAGGGAGCAGGCGGATTTCCTGAAAGATGAATACGGCATTGGGGGACGCTCCCACGCGGTATCCGGCGCGTCCCACAGCGGTGAGGATCACAGCGGCAAGGGCGTCGTGCTGAAAAAGCAGGACTGCCCGGAAATTCAACTGAACTGGGCGAACGTCGCCAAGCGTATCTCCGAGCTGATCCGCAAAGACCGTTTCCTGACCCCGAAGGAAAAGGCGCGCTTTGAGCAGCTTCAACGGCAGACCGCAGCGCGAAGCGCAGCATGGAATGACTACAATGCCGTAAAGGAAGCCCACCCGGACGACCTCGTGCTGTTTCAGGTGGGCGATTTCTTTGAGCTGTATGGCGAGGACGCAAAACAGGCGGCGGAACTGCTTGAAATCAATCTCACTACCCGCAATATCCCCGGCGCTGGCCGTGTGGAGATGTGCGGTGTACCGTCGCACAATTTAGAGATGTATGTGGAGAAATTGCGCGATAAGTATGATGTGACGATTGCCGAAGCGCCGGACTTTAGAGGTGAACGCCACATTTACACGCTGCGCTCCGTTGACCATGAAGCAGAAGCCGCCATCAATGCCTATGAAGCGGAGTTCGGCGCGGATGGGACAAGGGTGTTCCGCGACCCCGCCGCAGAGCAAGTTCAGCCCACGGTGCAGGAACGTTTGGAGCATTACAGGCCGGTGGTGATGGCAGCGGTTTCGGAGGATACGGCCTATCGCAACGCCTGCGGGCACTCTGACCGGGAAAATGCGGAGATCGAGTGTAATGCAGCCGTGCGCCGCGCCGTTCTCAATTCAAAAGATATGGAGCTTATCCGGCTATTTTCGGATATGCCGGAGTTCCGCAGCCGCCTGCACCGAGAGACTTTTGAGGGAACCTATGCGCGGCTCCATGATCTGCTGCGTCCGCTCTCGCAGGACGATATAGACGATGCACTCCGTGCATGGAACGGAAATATCGAGAGCAAACACGCCGTAGTGCGGTATATGCAGCAGCACGGACGTGAAAAAGAAACTGCTGCATGGCTTGCTCACGAGTACGGCGGCAAGGAGGGCAACAATCTCTTTATCGTCCGCGCTGGAAGCCCGGAAACCGCCGAACTGACATGGTCGAAGGTGCAGCGGCGTATCGCACAGCTTATCCGCGAGGATAAATTCTTCACAGAGCAAGAAAAGTCTGTGTTGGAGCAGAACCGGAATTACCTGATTTTAGACCGGCTGCGGGCAGACTGCGAATACTTTCTTGGCGCAGGCAATCGCGCAGAAAAGCATCTGTGGGCGGGCAGTGTCTATGCACAGATCGTCAAAATGCGGGAGCTGTATGACGCGCTCCCCCAAAAACCGGAATGGCTGACGAAAGAAATGATTGATGATTATGCCGACCGGATGGCACCGCAGTATCAGGTCGTAGTGTATCATCACTTTGAAAACGGCTTTGATGAGAAGCGGGACTATCAAACGCTGGAAGAAGCAGAAAAAGCCGCACAGGGTTATGTGGACGGCACGATGGGAAGCGACGGCTTTGCGTATGACGGCGCAGCCATCTACGACCAGCAGGCACGGAAGTATCTGCGTATCTACGGCGATTACCCGGATGAACGGGCGCACGCAGAGGTAGCGGGACGTGAGCCGACCGCAGAAACCATTACCCCCGCAGACCGCTTTCATGTGGTGAGCCTTGACCGGGGCTTTCGTACCCTGTACGCCGTGTGGGACGACGAGGCCCACGGCTACTATGTGGACGCGGACGGCGTGACCGAGGAATTTACAAGCGAATGGCAGGCGGAGGCGTACCGGCTGGAGCTGCAAGGACAGGCGGAGCAGGCGCTTTTAGAGCGTGCAAAGGGGCTGATCTCCGACTTCTGCCGGAGCGAATACGGCTCTGAGGCGGATTTCAGCGACCCGGCGAAAATCGGTGTCGCCTACACCACCGTCACCGACGATGAGATTCCCGTTCAGGTGAATATCGACCTTGTGAATTACCGGCTGGAGCGCTATCTGGATGACGAGCATCTGGAAACCCGGCAGTACGCCTCTTTGCAGGAGCTTATTACCAACGAGCTGGAAAACCTCGATTTCAGCGACCTCATTCACGTTTCGGATGAGGATGTGGAGCAATACCGCTGGCATGAGCCAGAGGAAGCAGTTACAGACGTTCCCGAAACAGCTCCTGTCCCGCAGAGAGAACCGTTTCCGTATTCCGTAGGCGATACGGTATATTTGGAGGACGGCAAGCCGTTCATTATTGAGAGCATCGGTCTTTTTGATATTTCTCTCCGCGATCCGTCGCTTCGCTATCCCGTTTCCCGTGCGGAGAGCAGGGAGAGCTTCGCACGGCTCATGGAGCGGTATCCGCAGCCGGAACAGGCACCCGCCTACACCGAGCAGACCGTGGCGGTGTATCCCGCTGACAAAAACAACCTCCCCTATGATGTGGAGATTCGCACCCTGCGCTTTGACGAGCCGGAGCCTCCATCTTTTGAGGAGGTCGTGGACGCCA
>OIBG01000083.1_pt1 | contig 27889 bp, 22 predicted proteins | sample 1581011 | NCBI WGS metagenome assembly OIBG01 (sample SAMEA3882533, study PRJEB24775) | human gut metagenome | biome: human-associated habitat; feature: intestine environment; material: feces | place: Netherlands | collected 2009/2010 | reverse complement strand
AGACTTACGCGGGCGCATATAGAATGCGCCCCTACGGAGAACCGCATCCCGGCGGGACAAGCAGCGTTGTAGGGGGCGGCGTCCCCGACGCCCCGGCAAGCTTCTATATAGGAACAACTCCCGGCAGGGGAGTCCGGTTTTCAAAATAAAGGCTGCCCCGTACCCCATTCCTGTGGTACGGGGCAGCCGTGTGCTACAATAGATTTTGGACTGCCAAAGCGGCGTTTAGCCCTTCACGGCGCCGGCGGAAATGCCGTCGATGAAGGCATCCTGTGCGCAGAAGAAAACGACCAACTGCGGGATGATGGAGATCAGGGACAGTGCCAGGATACGGTTCCAGTTGAAACCGCTGTCAGCGTCCATGGACAGCTTGACGAAGATGGACATCGGGTACTTGCTGGGGGTCTGGACGTAAAGCAGGGGACCCATGTAGTCGTTGCAGCTCCACATGAACTGGAACAGACCGCAGGCCACCAGAGAGGGGCTCAGCATCGGGGCAATGATCTTGTACAGGATCTTGACCGGGCCGCAGCCGTCAATGGCGGCGGCTTCGTCCAGGTCGTGCGGGATGCTGCGCATGAACTGCACCAGCTGGTAGACGAAGTAGGTTTCGGTAGCAAACAGGGACGGCACCCACAGGGCGGGGTACAGGGGGTTGTTGATCCAGTCAAACTTGTTGTACATCATGTACTGCGGAACGTTCAGAACAACCTGCGGCAGGAACAGCGTCATGATCATAACGCCGAACAGGAAATCGCGGCCCTTGAACTTGAAACGGCTGAAACCGTAAGCAGCAATGACAGAAGAAATAACAGTGAATACAACCTTGGGGATAACGTAGCTGTAGGTGTTCAGGAATGCACGCCAGATGGTGATATCGCCGCCGTAAGTTTTGGTCACAGCGTTATAATAGCCATCCAGGGTGGGATGCGCGGTAAACGGGGAAAGGCTGGTAAAAATCTCGGCGTTGGTCTTAAAGGTGGAACCCACCATCCACAGCAGCGGATAGACCATGATAAAGCCCATCAAAATCAGAACAAAATACTTGAAGAAGGTTGCCACATTGGCGCGTGCTTTCATACCCATAAATCAATTCCTCCTTCAATCAGTCAGCATAGTAGACCCAGTGCTTCTGGCTGCCAAATGCGATGACAGTGAGCAGGGCGATGATGATGAACATGACCCAGGCCATGGCGCAGGCCATACCCATTTCGTTGCTCTTGAACGCATAGTTGTAAACCAGCAGCGAAACCAGCGTGACGGAACCGCGGGGGCCGCCATTATTAAAGATAATGTAGGGACCGTTGAATTCCTGGAACGCCTGAGCGATCTGGGTAACGAGGTTGTAGAAGATAACGGGGGTGATCATCGGCACGGTGATCGAGAAGAACTGGCGGGTCTTGGAAGCACCGTCGATGGTGGCGGCTTCGTACAGGTCGACCGAAACGCCCTTCAATGCGGCAAGGAACAGCACCATGGCGGAGCCGAACTGCCATACACGCAGCACAATGATAACGACCATGGCGTAATCGGGGTCAGCCAGCCAGCTGGGCCCCTGAATGCCGATAAAGGAGAGCAGCATGTTGATGATGCCATCCTCTTTGAACAGGGCTTTCCACAGAACGGCAATGGCAACAGAGCCGCCCAGGATGGAGGGAATGTAGTAGATGGTACGGAACAGGTTGACGCATGCGATCTTGAAGTTCAGGATGTATGCGATGAACAGTGCAAAGACCAGCTTCAGCGGCACGGTGATGAAAGCGTACTTGAAGGTGATGATCAGCGCCTTGGTGATCTTGGTGGTGGTAAAGGCCGTGATGTAGTTGGCCAGACCAACGAACTTGGTGCCGCTCTCGAAGAAGTTCATATCGGTGAAGCTGTAGTACAGCGACTGACCGAACGGGATCGCCTTGAAGACGACGAAACCGATGATCCAGGGGATCAGATAGATCAGACCCTGCCACTTATCGAAGAACTTCTGGGCCGGGGTACGCCCCAGAGAGGGCGCATTACTTTCTTTCATCCGGGAATCCTCCTTTTGTGGGTGATTTTCCAACGCATGGCATACCGCGTGTCACACTTTGGAAACAGACTTGTCAGAGATTTGTAACCTGTGCCTGAGAAAAAGGGACATCGGCCGAGTGGTCGATGCCCCTCGTATGTAAGAACTCAGGTCAGAGTCTGAAGCGATCAGACGGTGTAACCAACAGCGGACATGCCGTCCAGCAGGGTGTCAACGACATCAGCGCCGGAAGCGTTGTCGTAGTCCACGGTGTCGAAGACTTCCTGATAGATACCGGTGCCGGTTGCCTTCAGGTCGTTTGCCTCGAACAGGGGGTCCAGCTGGAAGCCGACGAAGGCCATGACCTTGCCGTTTGCCTCAGCGACCAGATCCTTGATCTTGCCAGCAGCCTGTGCAGCCTCCAGGCCAGCCTTGGAAGCGGGCAGGCCGCACTCAGAACCCATGATCTCAGCGCCTTCCTTCTCGTTCAGCAGGAAGTTGATCAGCATAGCAGCCTCAGCGGGATGCTCGCAGGTCTTGGTGATGGCCAGACCCATGGAGACCTTGGAGAAGCCGCCGTTGTAATCGCCGAACTTGATCTCCTCGCCGACGGTGAAGCCGGGCTTGTTCTCCTCGTCCAGAGCGTCCTGGAACTTGACAGCGGAGGAATCCCACTCGAAGATACCAGCCATCTTGCCGGTGATCCACTCGTTGGACTGGTGTGCAGCGTTGTCGCCGTTTGCACCGTAGTAGGTGGGCAGCGGCATGATGACATGGCCATCGACCAGGCTCTTGATGAAGTCGATGCCCTCGGCGATCTCGTCAGCGGTGTAGTTCAGGGTAGAGGTGGTGGGGTCTGCCCAATCCTTGCCGTACTTGGACTCAAGGTAGAAGACCATCAGGATCATACGGTCGTATGCGCCCAGGTGCAGAGGATAGTAGTCATCGCCCAGCTTCTCCTGGAATGCCTTGCCTGCGTTCATCAGGTCGTCCAGAGTCTTGGGGACCTCGGTGATGCCAGCCTTGTTAAAGGTGGTCATGTTCCAGTAGAAGATACGGCCGGTCATAGCGACAGGCACGCACTGCTGTGCATTGGCAACGTTGCAGGCTGCCAGCTTGGCGTCATCCCACTGAGACAGGTCCAGATAATCGGTGACGCTGTTCAGGTCGATGAAGGTCTGGCCGTTTGCAGAGTAGTTGTACAGCCAGTTCCAGTTGATCTGGCAGACATCCTCAGCCACGCCGCCGGCAAACTTGGTGGACATGGTGTCCTCCCAGCCGGACCATGCAGCGAAGGTGGGGTTGACGGTGATGTTGCTGTTTGCTGCGGAGAAAGCCTTCAGGGCCTCCTGGTAAGCGTTGTGACGGGACTCGCCGCCCCACCAGCTCATGGTCAGGGTGACAGGATCGCTGCTCAGGCCAGCCACGGAAGCTGCTTCTGCTGCGGAAGAAGCGGTGGAAGCTGCGGTGGAGTTGGAGCTGCCGCCACAGGCAGCCAGCAGGCCAGCTGCGCCCACAGCGCCGGTGACCTTCAGGAAATCGCGACGAGAAATTGCCTTGCTCATTGTTCGTTCTCCTCCTAATAAATAGAAAACATGTGCTCAGCGGCCTTATCTGCAAAAGGCTCGTTGTATACAATTATGATAACAAAAGATACCGCAAAAAGAAAGATGTAAATTGAAGAGAAGCGCGCAAAAAACGAACAAATATTGCGCTCGTGTTTGGCGCGGTTTTGACGTCCTTGCCGAAATGAATAAACTTGAGCGAAAAAACTGTGCAACATGTATACTTCAACAGATTGCATAGAAATCAGAGCAAGGAGTCGGGGAAACCTCCTAAAATTGCAATATTTTTGTAACCAATCGAGAAATTCGCGTGGTTTTGTTGTATGCAATACGTGAAATCGTTGACGATTCCGACGATTCCAGAGATTTGTCAACTGATATATCAATAGTGCAATAAACGCGCGAAGTTGGATACAACTGATATATCACCCTGTCGGAAACGGTCTGTTCCGGGCAGAAAAAAGCGCCGCCCGGCGGGCAGCGCTGAAAAAATTTTTCTGTTTTTTGGGGGAACACGGCTGCAAAATGAACGCAGCGCAATGCTTCTTCCGGGAAACGCTCCGCTTTTTTATTTCGCGGCCCGGCGGGCGTAGAAGGCGCGGCGCTCGCGGAAGTAGCATTGGGGGCACATGCTGACGTACTGCACGTCGTTTTCCAGGTCGATGGCGACCTGTTCGCCCTCAAAGACGAACTCACCGTTGACTTTGCGGCAGTTGCAGGTGGCCTTGCGGCCGCAGGTGCAGATGGTCTTCATCTCCTCGATGGTGTGAGCCAGCTCCAGCAGGCGGGTGGAGCCGGGGAACCCCTTGAGCGAGAAGTCCGACCGCAGACCGTAGCAGATGACCGGGATATTCAGGTCTACCGTGACCATGAACAGCTGCTCGGCCTGTGCCGGGGTGAAGAACTGGCTCTCGTCGCAGAGGACGCAGGCCAGCTTCTGGGTCTGGCTGGCGGCGCGGACAGCCTCAAAGACGTCCGCCTCCGGCGGGATGAGCAGGTCGGCCTTGCGCCGCACCCCCAGGCGGCTGACCAGTTCACCGCCGCCCTTGGTGTCCACCTGCGGCTTCAGGATGAGCACCTGCATCCCCTGCTCCTCGTAGTTGTGCGCCACCTGCATCAGGGCCGTGCTCTTGCCGCTGTTCATTGCGCCGTAACGGAAATATAGCTTTGCCATGAAGGTCTCCTCATAAAAAGCAACCCTCTCAGCCATCGCTGCGCGATGCCAGCTCTCCCAAAGGGAGAGCCATTGGCAAGCCGGTCAGCTTTCTACGGAATGAGCAAAGCCCAAACGATGGGAAGCGAGCGGGCTTCGCTGTGATGGGAGGATTGCTTTATCATATTATACTATATAGTAACAACGACGAAACCGGAATATCAGTCCTGATTGCGCAGGCGGTAGCCCAGGCTCATCAGGCTGTCGCCCAGGTGGACGTTCTCGACCACGACTTCCGGATACGGGACGGACAGGTCGTAGTGGGAGAAGTTCCAGAAGCCTTTGATGCCCAGGCTGACCAGACGGCCGCTCAGCTCTTCGGCACCGCTGCGGGGCACACAGAGAACCGCCACTTCGGGCTTGTGCTCGGCGCAGAAGCTCTCCAGCTGGTCGATGTGGAGGATCTGGATGCCGTTGATCTCCCTGCCCACTTCGTCCGGTGAGTTGTCGAAGGCGGCAATGAGCTTATAGCCGTTGGTATCGGTGGTGATGAACCGGCTGACGGCCTTGCCCAGACGGCCGCAGCCGATGAGGATGGTGGGCAGGCGGTCGCCGTTGCCGAACAGCAGATTCTCCAGAATGGAGAGCAGATTTTCGACCGAGTAGCCGATGCCCTGACGGCCGTTCACATCGCCGATGCAGTTGAAGTCCTGCCGGACCTGAGAGGCCGTGGTGCCCATCTGGGCGGCCAGTTCGCGGGAAGAGATGCTGGTGATGCCGTCGTTCTTCAAGGTCCGCAGAAAGCGGTAGTACTTGGGCAGGCGTTTGATCACCGGCAGAGATGCTTTACCAGGGGTGTTCATAGGTGGTTCTCCTTTCATCCATCCGATGCCGGTCCTCTGCGCCTACCGTGGCGCTCCGGCAGATTCAAAGAGTTTTGCACAATAATGATACATCTTTGTCAATCTTATTCATTATCTAAAGTATACAGCGGATGTGGAGAATGTCAAATAAAATGGAGCAATTTTTTCAAAAGTTAAGAAATCTTAACCGCCGCATAATCATTTGACCCGCCGGGAACCCTGAAAAAAACAGAGCAGGAGGGGCTTATGGCAGAGCAGAACGAAAAAAACACCCCGGTGGAAGAGCAGCGGCTGGAAAAAGAGCAGATCGAGGATCTGGGCAGCGTCTACCGCACCAAAGGCCCCCACGCCATCCACTGCCTGACCGTGGTGGGGCAGATCGAGGGCCATGTGGAAGCGCCTCAGGGGCAGAAGACCACCAAGTATGAGCATGTCATCCCGCAGCTGGTGGCTGTGCAGGAGGACCCGGCGGTGGAGGGCCTGCTGGTTATCCTGAACACCGTGGGCGGCGATGTGGAGGCCGGGCTGGCGCTGGCGGAGCTGATTGCCAGCATCTCCAAGCCCAGCGCCGCCGTGGTGCTGGGCGGCGGACACTCCATCGGCATCCCGCTGGCCGTCAGCGCCCGGCGGAGCTTCATCGTGCCCACGGCCACCATGACCGTCCACCCGGTGCGGCACTCCGGGATGATCCTGGGTGTGCCCCAGACGATGCGGTGGTTCGAACAGATGCAGGAGCGGATCACCGGCTTCGTGGCGGCGCACAGCGGCATCTCGGAAAAGCGCTACACCGAGCTGATGCTCCGCACCGGCGAGCTGGTCATGGATGTGGGCACCATGCTGGACGGCCGCCGGGCCGTGCGCGAAAAGCTCATCGACGAGCTGGGCGGCATCTCGGATGCGCTGGCGTGGCTGTATCGGGAGATCGAACGCTGAGCGGGTTTTCGTTGCTATTTTCCATAGGTCGTGATAAAATGAAAGAATCGAATACTATGGGAGAAAGAGACAGGGTTGCAACGAAAGATGGCAAAGAAAAAACGAAAAACGACCGCAAGACGCGCACCTGCGCGGAGAAAGAGCCGGGCACAGGAGCGGATGCCCGCAGGGCTGGGCACCCTGTTTGCGGGCCTGCTGCTCATCGTGCTGGCCTTTGTGGAGGGCAGCTCGGTCTGGAAGGCCCTGCACGAGGTATTGTTCGGCCTGTTCGGCTGCGGCAGCTTCGTGCTGGGCGCAGCGATCTGCTATCTGGCCATCCTCTACACACGGGGCGAAGACCTCATCGGCCAGATGTTCAAGCTGATGCTGGGGCTGGTGTTTGCCAGCGGCACCGTCATCGTCTTTTCCGAGATCCCCGCCGACATCCCGGCGGCCCGCATGGTAGCGGAGTGCTATCAGAACGGCGTCCATGCCTGGCTGGGCGGCGGTGCCATCGGTGCCCTGCTGGGCGGCAATCTGCTGCTGCTCTGCGGGCGTCCGGCGGCGAATCTCGTGATGGTGGTGCTGGCGCTCTGTGCCAGCCTGTACATTTTTGATATCACCCCCGCCGAACTGTGGCAGTGGATCTGTGAACTGGGCGGCAGCGCCCACGAAAAGGGCGTGGCCGTCTACGAGCAGAATGCAGCCCGCCGCGCCGAGCGGCAGGCCGCCCGCCAGGCCGAGGAGGAAGCGGCCGCGCTGGAAGCCGGAGACGAGCCGGACCTTTGCGGCGAAGAGGACGAGGAGGACGGTTTTGCGGCTCCGGGCTGGCTGTCCGGCATTTTCAGCTGGGGCCACAAGGTGACCAAAGAGCTGGAGGGCGAAGCCGTGCCCGAACCGGTGGACGACTCTCTCGGCTACGAAGCACCTGCCCCCTCCCCCGCGCCTGCCCCGGCAGAGCCGCAGGAGGCCCCGGCCTTTACGCCGGTGCAGGTGGGCACGCCCCATCCCCGCGCCTCGTTTGACATCGACCTTGGACCGGACAGCACCCCCGTGGTCGAGGGCGGCAGTGAGCCCATCGAGCCCTTCATCGTCGGGCCCGGCGGCACCTTCGGGCAGGACCCGCTTCACAAGCCCGCGCCCCGGCCCATCGTGAAGCCGGTGGTGCCCGATGCCATCGAGACAGCGGCTGAGGACTTCTTTGCAAAACCGGAAGCCCCGGCGGCCCCCGAAGCACCGACCCCGGTGGTAACGCCCGGCATCCCGGCCCAGCCGGTGGACGAAGACCCCGCCGAAGCTCCTGCGTTCGACGGCAGCGGAGCCTTCCAGACACCGACCCTGCCCACCACCGACGAGCCCTCCGTGCCGGTGCGGGTCATGGCCGACAACGTGATGGCCATGCGCTCTGCCCCGGACGAGGACGGCTGGATCAGCATCACCAGCGAGCCGGTGGAGGAAAAAGACATCAACACGCTGGTAGCCGCTGCCATGGAAAAGCCCGCCGTCGGCGAGCAGCAGGCAGCCACCGCCCCGGCCGAGGAGCCGGAGCCTGAGGAGAGCTATCAGTACCAGTACCCCGGCATCGACCTGTTCGAAAAGGCCCCGGAGGAGAGTGACCCTAACGCACAGGACGAGCTGAAGGCCAACGCGCAGAAGCTCGTGGACACGCTGGAAAGTTTCGGCGTCCGCACCCGCGTACTGGACATCTCCCGCGGCCCGTCGGTCACGCGGTATGAAGTCCAGCCCATGGCGGGCGTCAAGATCAGCCGCATCACCTCGCTGGCAGACGACATCGCACTGAACCTGGCCGTCGCCGACGTCCGCATGGAGGCCCCCATCCCCGGCAAGCCCGCCGTGGGCATCGAGGTGCCCAACCACAAAAAGACGCCGGTCTATATCCGCAGTGTTTTCGAGAGCCAGGCCTTCCTGCGGATGACCTCGCCCCTCGGCATCGCACTGGGCAAGGACATCGCCGGTGTAGCCCAGGTGGCCGACCTGTGCAAGATGCCCCACCTGCTCATTGCAGGCAGCACCGGCAGCGGCAAATCCGTCTGCGTCAACAGCATCATCATGAGCCTGCTGTTCCGGTCCAGCCCGGAGGACGTCAAGCTCATCCTCATCGACCCCAAGGTGGTCGAACTGGCCGAGTACAACGGCATCCCTCACCTGCTGATGCCGGTCATCACCGAGCCGAAAAAGGCGGCGGGCGCTCTGAGCAGCGCCGTGCAGGAGATGGAGCGCCGGTATCACCTGTTTGCGGAGAACAACGTCCGCGACATCAAGTCCTTCAACAAGCTGGCCGCCACCGACCCCATGCTGGAAAAGATGCCCTACATCGCCATCATCATTGATGAGCTGGCCGACCTGATGATGGTCGTGGGCAAGGACGTCGAGGACTCCATCTGCCGCATCGCCCAGAAGGCCCGTGCGGCCGGTATGCACCTCATCGTCGCGACCCAGCGCCCCAGCGTGGACGTCATCACCGGCCTGATCAAGGCCAACATCCCCAGCCGCATCGCGTTCGCGGTGTCCAGCCAGGTGGACAGCCGCACCATCCTGGATGGTGCCGGTGCCGAAAAGCTGCTGGGCATGGGCGATATGCTCTTCATGCCGGTCGGTGCCCCCAAGCCCATCCGCATCCAGGGCACCTTCGTGCGGGATGAGGAGATCAGCCGTGTGCTGGACTTCATCAAGCAGAGCGCGACGGTCCAGTACGACGAGGCCATGATTGAGGCCATGGAAAAACACGCCATCCTGGACGGCAAAAAAGGCGCATCCTCTGCCGATGCCGACGAGGAGACCGGCAGCGACCCGATGCTCAAGCAGGCCGTCGAGGTGGTCATTGATGCCGGTCAGGCATCCACCAGCCTGCTCCAGCGCCGGTGCAAGCTGGGCTATGCCCGCGCCGCCCGCATCATGGACGAGATGGAACAGAAAGGCATCATCGGCCCCTACGAGGGTGCCAAGCCCCGCGCTGTCCTCATCAGCCGCCAGCAGTGGCTGGAAATGCAGATGAACCAGCCGGATGAATGATCCGCGCAGACACTGACGTGTCCGTTCTCCCCGGAGCGGGAAACCGGCGATCCAGAGGCGAGACGGAACGAACGATAAAATAAAAGGAGCATTATGGAAAACTCTTCCCAGGTCTACACCGAATTTCTCCCCATCAGCCGCGCGGACATGGAAGCGCGGGGATGGGAGCAGCTGGACTTTGTGGTCGTGGGCGGCGACGCCTATGTGGACCACCCCAGCTTTGGCACCGCCATCATCAGCCGCCTGCTGGAAGCCGAGGGCTACAAGGTGGGCGTACTGGCACAGCCCCGCTATACCGACTGCGAGGACTTCAAGCGGTTCGGGAAGCCGAAGTATGGCTTCTTCATCGGCGGCGGCAATGTGGACAGCATGGTCAGCCACTACTCCGTCGCCAAGATCCCCCGCGCCGAGGACGAATACTCCCCCGGCGGAAAGGGCGGTGCCCGGCCGGACCGCAGCGCCACCGTGTATACCAGGCTGGCAAAGCAGGCCTACCCCGACCTGCCCGTGATCCTGGGCGGTCTGGAAGCCTCGCTGCGGCGGTTCGCCCACTACGATTACTGGCTGGACACCGTCCTGCCCAGCATCGCGGAGGACTCCGGCGCAGACATCATCAGCTTCGGCATGGGCGAACACCAGACCGTCGCCATTGCCAGACGGCTGGCGGCCGGTGAACCGGTAAGCTCCATCACCGATGTGGACGGCACCTGCTACCTGACCGACTTCGACCACCTGCCCGAAAAATATGTGGAGTGCGCAGGCTTCAAAAAGGTGGCGTCCGATAAGACCGCCTACGCCAAAGCCTGCCGCATCCAGATGGACAATCAGGATGTCGTCAGCGGCCAGATCATCGTCCAGAAGCAGAGCGAGAAGTACCTCGTCCAGAACATCCCGGCAAAGCCGCTGGTGCGCTGGGAGCTGGACCGGGTCTATGCCCTGCCCTACACCCGCCGGTATCACCCCATCTACGAGGCCATGGGCGGTGTGCCCGCCATTCGGGAGGTGCAGTTTTCCATCATCCAGAACCGCGGCTGCTTCGGCGGCTGCAACTTCTGCGCCATCCAGCTGCATCAGGGCCGCCGCGTGACCAGCCGCAGTGCCGACAGCATCGTGGCCGAGGCCGAGCGGATGACCCATGAGCCGGATTTCAAGGGCTACATCCACGACATCGGCGGCCCCACGGCAAACTTCCGCTTCCCGTCCTGCCGCGAACAGATGCTGCGGGGCATGTGCAATGGCGGCAAGCACTGCCTGGCCCCCACGACCTGCTCCCACATGATCGTGGACCACAGCGACTATCTGAAGATCCTGCGCCGCGTCCGGGAGCTGCCGGGCGTCAAGAAGGTATTCATCCGCAGCGGCATCCGGTTCGACTATCTGATGGCAGACCCGGACGATACCTTCTTCAAGGAGCTGGTGGAATACCACGTCTCCGGCCAGCTGAAAGTTGCCCCGGAGCACTGCGCCCCCAATACCCTCGCCTACATGGGCAAGCCGCCCATCCAGACCTTCAACAAGTTCAAGGATAAGTTCTACGAGCTGAGCAAGAAGGCGGGCAAAAAGCAGTACCTTGTGCCCTACCTGATGTCCAGCCATCCGGGCAGCACCCTGAGCGACGCGGTCTATCTGGCCGAGTATCTTTACAAAAACCACATGCGCCCGGAGCAGGTGCAGGACTTCTATCCCACGCCCGGCACCGTAAGCACCTGCATGTTCTATACCGGTCTGGACCCCTACACCCTCAAGCCGGTGTTCGTGGAGAAGACCGCCGAGGGCAAGGCGCTGCAGCGCGCACTGCTCCAGTATTACGAGCCGCGCAACGCCGAAAAGGTCATCAAGGCGCTCAAAATGACCCACCGCGAGGACCTCATCCCGCTGCTGGTGCCCGCCGAGGGTCGCCGCGCCGTCCAGCGCTCGGCCCGCAGAGCCGAGGCCGCCGAGGTGACCATCCACAACGACGGCACCTACACCGTCCGCCCCAACGGCAAGGGCAAGGGCCGTCCGCAGGGCCATGCCGCCCCGGCGAACCGCAGTGCGGGCGGACGTCAGCCCAGCCCCGGCGCACGGTTCGCGCCCCGCTCTGCCCCAGGCCATAAGCCGAAAAACGATCAACAGAAAGAGAATACGACGTGGAAAAATACAAATCGGAAAAAGTAAGTTTCTGGCGAAAGCCTTTCCGGCGGCTGGCCGCACTGGCGTTGGCCGCTGCGCTGGCCCTGGGCCTTGCGGCCTGTGACGGGGCATCCGTCCTTCCGGACGGCAGCGCCGATGTGATCCCGAACCCGGCATCCAGCGGGGTGCAGACCGCTGACAGCTTTCGGATGCACTTTCTCGACGTGGGGCAGGCGCTCAGCGTCCTGGTGGAGTGCGATGGCCAGTACATGCTGTACGACGGCGGCAACGTGGACGACGGCAGCATGGTGGTCAGTTATTTGCAGAAGCAGGGCGTGGAAGAGCTGCAATACGTCTTCTGCTCCCACGCGCATGAAGACCATGTGGGCGGGCTGGCCGCTGCGCTGGCCTTCTTCCCGGCGAACCATGTGTACAGCCCGGTGACGGAGTCCTCCACCAAGTGCTTTCAGGATTTTGTGAAGTACACCCAGCAGCAGGGCCTGCAGGTCGAGGTGCCCGCCGTGGGCACCGTCTGGCAGCTGGGCGGTGCAACGGTGACGATGCTGGGCCCGGTGGCACAATACAGTGAGACGAACGACACCTCGATCGTCCTGCGGGTAGATTATGGTGCCACCAGCTTCCTCCTGACCGGCGACATGGAATCGGATGCAGAGCGCGACCTGGTGAACAGCGGGGCCAACCTGAAGGCCGATGTTTTGCAGGTGGGCCACCACGGTTCCAGCACCTCGACAAGCTACCTTTTCCTGAATGCTGTCCTGCCCGAAATGGGCGTCATCTCCTGCGGCGTGAACAACAAATACGGCCACCCGCATGAGGAGACCCTGAGCATCCTGCGGGATGCGGGCGTGGACGTCTACCGCACCGACCTGCTGGGCACGGTCGTCATCGGGTCGGACGGCCAGAACTACACCATCCGCACCGACAAGAACGCCACCGACGCCGAACTGAACCCCACCGCCCCGGCGGCATCCAGCACGGCACAGCAGACCTACATCGGCAACGTGAACTCCAAAAAGTTCCATCTGCCCACCTGCCCGAACCTCCCGGCAGAGAAGAACCAGATCCTCTTCTCCAGCTACGACGAGGCCATTGCAGCAGGCTACACCCCCTGTTCTACCTGCATCAAGTGAGACACAGCAAAAAGGACTGTCGCGAACGCGACAGTCCTTTTTGCTTGCTCTATAATACCGTGTCTCAGCCGCCCAGATAGGCGCTGCGGACACGCTCATTGGTCAGCAGCTCGGCACCGGTGCCATCCATGACAACACGGCCGGTCTCCAGAACATAGGCCCGATCGGCCACGGAAAGCGCCATCTGCGCGTTCTGCTCGACCAGCAGGATGGTCATTCCCTCCTCGTGGATGTTCCGGATGATGTCGAAGATCTCCTGCACCAGCAGAGGCGACAGGCCCATGGACGGTTCATCCAGCATCAGCATGGAGGCGTTGCTCATCAGCGCACGGCCCATGGCCAGCATCTGCTGCTCACCGCCGGACATGGTTCCCGCCAGCTGTTTGCGGCGCTCCTTCAGGCGGGGGAACAGTTCAAAGACCTTTTCCTTGTTGGGGCCGATGGTGGAGGCAGGCTGGGTGTAGCCGCCCATTTCCAGATTTTCCTCTACGGTCATGTGCAGGAAGACGTGGCGTCCCTCCGGCACATGGGCCAGACCGGCCTCCACGATCTTGTGGGCACGGACGCCCTTGATGCTCTTGCCCTTGTACAGGACATCGCCCGTCTTCGGGTGGAGCAGGCCGGAAATGGTCTTCAGGGTGGTGGACTTACCGGCACCGTTGGCACCGATCAGGGTCACGATCTCCCCTTCGTGGACCTCAAATGAAACGTCCTTGACGGCGTGGATGTTGCCGTAATAGACGTTGATGTTCTCCACTTTCAGCATAGAATCTGCCATCGGTCAGCCCTCCTTCTTGCCCAGATAGGCCTCAACGACCTGCGGGTTGTTGCGGATCTCATCCGGGGTGCCCTTGGCGATGATGCGTCCAAAGTTCAGCACCGCGATGCCCTCGCAGATGCCCATGACCAGGCTCATGTCGTGCTCGATGAGCAGCACGGCGATGTTGAATTCGTCGCGGATGCGGCGGATGGTCTCGGTCAGTTCAGCGGTCTCGGAGGGGTTCATACCGGCAGCAGGCTCGTCCAGAAGCAGCAGCTTCGGGCTGGTGGCCAGTGCGCGCATGATCTCCAACCGGCGCTGTGCACCATAGGGCAGGCTGCCCGCCGGGGTGTTGGCCAGGTCGGCCATGTGGAAGATATCCAGCAGCTCCAGTGCCCGCTCGGTGCACTTCTTTTCTTCCTTCCAGTAGTTGGGCAGACGGATCAGGGAGGAGGCCAGGTTGTACTTCATGGACTCATGCAGACCGACCTTGATGTTGTCGATGACCGACAGCTCTTTGAACAGGCGGATGTTCTGGAAGGTACGGGCTACGCCCATCCGGTTGACCTGATAGGTCTTCTTGCCTGCCGTGGGCATCCCGTCGATCAGGATGGAGCCGCGGGTGGGCTGGTACACGTTGGTCAGCAGGTTGAAAACGGTGGTCTTACCGGCACCGTTGGGGCCGATGAGGCCGGTGATCTCGTTGCGGCCGATCATCAGGTTGAAGCCGTCCACTGCGGTCAGACCGCCGAAGTCGATGCCCAGCTCACGCACGTCGAGGATGGGCTTTTTGTCCTTGTCGCGGTCGGTCAGGAAACCGCCGGAGGGGACGCTGTTCAGTCTCGTCTGGAACTCACTCATGGTCTGCACCCTCCTTGTTCTTCTTGCGGAACAGTTCCCCGTTCAGGACCTTCTCCACGATGCGGCTCACGGAGAAGTCGTAGCTGCCCAGCAGTCCGCCGGGGCGGAAGATCATCATCAGGATCAGCACCAGCGAGTAGATGACCATGCGGTAGCTGTCGAAGCTACGGGTCGCTTCGGGCAGGATGGTCAGCACCGTTGCCGAGAGGATGGAACCCAGCATGGAGCCCATGCCGCCCAGAACGACCATGACCAGGATCTCGATGGACTTCATGAAACCGAAGGTCGAGGGGTTCAGAACGCCGATGTAGCAGGCGTACAGACCACCGGCCAGACCGGCGAAGGCCGCAGAGAAGGCAAAGGCCATGACCTTATAGTAGGTGGTCTGGATGCCGCAGCTCTCGGCCGCGATCTCGTTGTCGCGGATGGCGAGGACGGCGCGGCCGTGGCGGCTCTTCATCATGGTGTGGATCAGGAAGCAGGTGATGACCACGCACAGGAACACATTGCTGAAATGGGAATACTTGGGAATGTTCTTCAGGCCCTTGGAGCCGTAGAACAGGCTGTAACCCAGCACATCGTCGATGTTGTTCAGCGTGATGCGGATGATCTCGCCGAAGCCCAGCGTCAGGATGGCCAGATAGTCACCGGTCAGGCGCAGAGCGGGGATGCCGATCAGCACACCGAACAGGCCCGCCATGATGCAGGCCAGCACCAGACCAATGGCAAAGGAGATGCCGCTGGGCAGAGGGCTGTACTTGGTAAACAGCGCGCAGGTGTAAGCACCCACGGCCATGAAACCGGCATGGCCCAGCGGCAGCTGGCCCAGATAGCCGGTGGCCACGTTCAAAGACACAGCCAGGATGATGTTGATGCCCACGGTCATCAGCACCTTGTTCTGATAGGTGGAAAGCAGATTCCCGGTCAGGTAGGAAAGCCCCAGGAACAGCAGCGCCACCAGCACCGTATTCATCAGGTAGCGCACGGGCATTTTGAGCGTTTTGCGTTTGGTATTCATCTTCATGCCCTCCTTACACCTTTTCCTGCACCTTGCGGCCAAGGAAGCCGGTGGGCTTGAACAGCAGCACGATGATCAGGATCGCAAACGTAACGGCGTCCTTCCAGGCGGAAAGGCCGATGGCGGAAACGAAGCACTCGCACAGGCCGATGGCGATGCCGCCGATCATCGCGCCCGGAATGGAACCGATGCCGCCCAGAACTGCGGCAACGAAGGCTTTCAGGCCCAGCATGGAGCCCATGGTGGGCGTTGCCTGCGGGTAGGAGCAGCAATACAGCACTGCGCCGATACCGGCCAGCGCAGAGCCCACCGCAAAGGTGAAGGAGATGGTGCTGTTGACGTTGATGCCCATCAGGCGGGCCGCATCCATATCCTCGGAGACGGCGCGCATGGCCTTGCCGAGCTTGGTCTTTTGGACCAGGAAGGTCAGCACGAGCATGGACAGCACGGTGACCACCAGCGTAATCACGGAGGTCAGGCCCACCGGCACTTTGCCGAAGTAGAAGGTCCTGGCTTCAAAGTAGGACGGGATGACCTTTGCACCGGAGCCCATCAGCAGCTCCGCCGTATACTCCAGGAAGAAGGACACGCCGATGGCCGTGATCAGCAGCGAGATGCGGGGCGCACTGCGCAGCGGGGTGTAGGCGACCTTTTCGATCACCACGCCCAGCAGGGTGCAGGTAATGACGGTGGCGCAGACAGCTGTCACCGGGCCAAGGCCCAGCTGGTTCATCACGAACCAGGACATGTACGCGCCCACCATAATGACATCGCCGTGGGCAAAGTTCAGCAGCAGGATGATGCCGTACACCATGCTGTAGCCCAGTGCGATCAGTGCATAGATGCTGCCCAGGGAAAGACCGTTGATCAGCTGACTAAAAAACACTGTCATGGATGGATACTTCCTTTCTTTGCGGCGTTTTGCCACGCCTTTTGGGAGACACTTGTTTACCAAAAAAGCGGAGACAACCCGTTTCGGCGGTCTCCGCAAGTGGTTCTGATGCGAGGGGTTAGAACATTTCCTTCAGTTCGGGCTTGCCATCCACATAGGTCAGGATCGCAGTCTCCTTGACGGGGTCGTGGTGCTCGTCGAAGGTGAAGGTGCCGGTGATGCCGTCGATGGTGCCGGAAGCGATGGCGTCAATGACAGCCTGCTTGTACTCGTCGCTGCCTGCTTCCAGACCGGCGTCCTCCGCAGCCTGCAGGCCGTAGACCACGGTCTTGGCAGCGTCGTAGCCCAGAGGTGCGAAGCCGTTGGGGTACTCCTCGCCGTACTCTGCCTTGTAGGCCTCCTCGAACTCCGGAGAAGCGCCCTTTGCGTAGTTGGCGCAGAAGTAGCTGTCCTTCAGCTGGTCAGCGGTCGCATAGCCCTCCAGGCCGTCCCAGCCATCGCCGCCCAGGAACGGAACGGTCAGGCCGATGCTCTCAGCCTGCGACAGGATCTGGCCCACTTCCTCATAGTAGTTGGGGCAGAAGACCGTCTCCGGAGCCTTGCCCAGGATGCTGGTCAGCTGGGTCTTGAAGTCCACGTCGCCGTCGGAGTAGCTCTCCTGATCGACGATGGTGCCGCCCAGGCTCTCGAACTCGTTGACGAAGTTCTCAGCCAGGCCCTCGTTGTAGTCTGCGCCCTTCTTAAAGATGACAGCAGCCTTGGTGTAGCCCAGCTTCTTGTAAGCGTAATCTGCCATCTTGATGCCCTGGAACGGGTCGGTGAAGGTGGCACGGAAGACGTTGGCGTTCACGGTGTCGGTCTCGGCATCGTAGGTAACGGCCTCTGCGGTCGCAGAAGCAGTGACCATGGGCATGTTGTAGTCGGCGCTCTCAGCAGCCACGGCCAGCGTGGGGGTGGTGGTGACATCGCCGACCAGTGCCGTGATGCCCTCGTCCACCATCTTGGTGAAGCAGTTGACGGCCTGGGTGGCGTCGCCCTGCTCATCCTCGGTCAGGATCTCGATCTGCTTGCCGTTGATGCCGCCATCGGCATTAACCTGCTTCAGGTACAGGCTCGCACCGTTGACAACGGCCTGGCCGTAAACGGAAACGTTGCCGCTCAGGGGGCCCATGACGCCCACCTTGATGGTCTCACCGGAAGCAGTGGAACCGGCTGCGGAACCAGCCGCAGAACCGGAAGCAGCCGTGCTGGAAGAAGAACCGCCGCAGGCGGTCAGGACACCGGCAGCAGCCACGACACCGGCAGCAGCCAGAAAGTTACGACGGGTGATCATCTTTTTCATAATCGTTATCCTCCTGTTTGGAAGTATTTGCAAAATGCAGAAAGCAGAGCCCTTTCCCTCAAAGCGGCTCTGCTCTTGGTAGTTTCATTATAGCCCCCTTCGGGGCCGTTCGCAATTCACAAACCGTCCATACTTTTCCGGGCCTTTTCCGTCAAATCATGTTAAACTACACAAAATTTCCATATCACTTTTGGCTGTTTTTTCAAATTGTTCACCTTGTTTCCCCCTGAAATGAACGGTTTTCACGAATGTCAAAAAAGTTACACGGCTGCCATCCGGTCGGTTCCGGGCAGGTTCGGCGGCCGCCTTCCCACCTCCCGGCATATCCGCCCCCGCCTCCGGGCAGACTGATGATGTTTACAGCCGCAAACATCGCAATCCCCTCTTGCAACCAGGCACAGGACGTGGTAGGATAAAGGCAGTTAGTTAGTATCGACTATCCACTATTTCAAATCATTACCGGGAGGTCTTTCTTATGAATTATCTGGAAATCGAATCCGTTGTCGGCCGCGAGATCTTAGACTCCCGCGGGAACCCCACCGTCGAAGCTGAGATCACGCTCGCCGACGGCACCGTCGCCCGCGGCTGCGCCCCCTCCGGCGCATCCACCGGCGAGTTCGAGGCTCTGGAGCTGCGCGACGGCGACAAGAGCCGTTATCTGGGCAAGGGCGTGACCAAAGCCGTTGAGAACATCAACACCGTCATCGCCGATGCCGTCGTGGGGCTGGATGCCTCCGACATCTATGCAGTCGATGCCGCCATGCGCAAAGCCGACGGCACCAAGGACAAGTCCAATCTGGGCGCAAACGCCATTCTGGCCGTGTCCATCGCCGCCTGCCGCGCAGCCGCCGCTTCGCTGGAGATGCCGCTGTACCGTTTTCTGGGCGGCGTGAACGGCAACCGCCTGCCCGTCCCGATGATGAACATCCTGAACGGCGGCGCACACGCCACCAACACCGTGGATACCCAGGAGTTCATGATCATGCCCGTAGGTGCCCCTTCCTTCAAAGAGGCGCTGCGCTGGTGCGCCGAGGTCTTCCACGCTCTGGCCTCCATCCTGAAGGCCAAAGGTCTGGCCACCTCCGTCGGCGACGAGGGCGGGTTTGCGCCCAACCTGTCCAGTGACGAGGAGACCATCGAGACCATTCTGGCCGCCATCGAGAAAGCCGGTTATCAGCCCGGTAAAGACTTCATGCTGGCCATGGATGCTGCTTCCTCCGAGTGGAAGAGCCCCAAGGGCAAGGGCTTCTACAAGCTGCCCAAGGCGGGCACCGAGTACACCTCCAGCGAGCTGATCGCCCACTGGAAGAGTCTGGTGGAGAAGTACCCCATCATTTCCATCGAGGACGGTCTGGACGAAGAGGACTGGGAGGGCTGGCAGGAGATGACCCGCGAGCTGGGCGGCAAGGTCCAGCTGGTGGGCGACGACCTGTTCGTCACCAACACCGAGCGCCTGGCCAAAGGCATCCAGCTGGGTGCCGGAAACGCCATCCTGATCAAGCTGAACCAGATCGGTTCGGTCTCTGAGACTCTGGAAGCCATCAAGATGGCCCACAAGGCCGGTTACACCGCCATCAGCTCGCATCGCTCCGGTGAGACCGAGGACACCACCATCGCCGACCTGGCCGTGGCCCTGAACACCTGCCAGATCAAGACCGGTGCGCCCAGCCGCACCGAGCGCGTGGCCAAGTACAACCAGCTGCTCCGCATCGAGGAGCACCTGGGTGCCAGCGCCGTCTATCCCGGCATGGAAGCGTTCAACGTGAAGCGCTAAAATTTTCCAGCAATCGCGGCCCTTTCTCCTTCGTATTTTTACTGGAGTGCCTGTTGCAATGCGCTCTCAGATCTGAAGGAAGGAGAACCGCTCATGCTTTCCACCTTTTCCCTTTCGTCCTCGATCCTGCTCTGGTTTCTGGAGCAGGCCGGTCTGCCCCGCATTCTGCTCTGGCTGCTGGAAAAGATCTTAGGATAACGAAAAAGACGTGCCGCACACGCTGTGCAGCACGTCTTTTTTCATCCATGGATCTGTTTTTTGGCGGTGCGCAGCGCCGTGCGCAGAGGCCGGTAGAGCAGCAGCATGAGGGCAAAGTTGCCCACGCCGTGCATCACGTCGTAGGAAAGGCCGCTCAGCCACCAGCTCAGCGCGAAGGCGGGCGTCTTGGCTACAAGATACACCGCTGCGCACAGCCCGCCGAAGCACAGGCCGTACAGCCCGCTGAACACGGCCCAGCCGAGGGCATGGTCCATCCGGCGCAGCAGCCGGGCCAGAAAGGCCAGCAGATACCAGACGTACAGATACATCGCCCACCACAGGCCGAAGCCATACAGCACACCCTGCAATACCAGAAACACCGTGATGGCCCCCGGCGTCTCGCGGGGCAGTTCCAGCGCGAACAGGATGATGAGGAGCGTCACCGGCTCGATGTTCGGGAGGCCGCTCATCGCCTGTTTGCTCACCACCAGAAGTGCGCCCATCAGCCCGCTGAGGACCAGCCGCAGCACTCTGGTGTGCATGGGTTCCTTACTTCGTGTAGGTAAAGGCATAGCTGTCGCCGTCGTGCAGCTCGATGTCCGCCACGCCCACGGTGGTCATCTCACCGGAAGCGTCGGTCAGACACCACCAGGCGCTGTCCTTGTCCCAGTCGGCAGTCTCGCCGTTGACGGTGGTGACAAAGCCTGCAGCGGCCTCGTCCGCACTGATGATACCAGCCTCGGCCAGCGCATCGCTCAGCTTCTCCCCGTCGGTCACTTCCAGGTCAAACGTCTGGCTCTCGCCGTCGGCCCCGGTCACCGTGAACTGGGCCTTGACCTTGGCTTCCGAAGCCTCTGCCGATGCAGTCTCCGAGGAAGCGGCCTCCGAAGATGCCGCCACGCTGGACGCAGCGGAAGAAGCCGTGCTGCCTGCGGCAGAGGAAGCGCCGCAGCCTGCCAGCAGACCGGCGGCCAGTGCAGCAGCAGCGACAACAGAGAGGATACGATTCATGATCTTCATCAAAAGATTGCTCCTTGGTTCTAGTTTATATGCACAGAACATGCAGTGCTTATGATACCATCCGCCGGGGGAAATTGCAAGTGCGGCTCGGCCGGGCTACGCAGCCTCCCAAAGACCGGCTGCTCCTGCTCCACGTTTTCAGCCGCCAAACAGGCCGAAAAAGCTGGTGTGCGTCATACCCAGCACCAGAAACAGAACGATGAGGGCAAACAGCACCCCGATGATGATGTCCATCTGGTGGACGCTCAGCGGGAACTTGTCGTAGAGCTTTTCCTTGGGGTTCACGAAGTTGGGGTCGTTGTTGTTCAGCAGGCTCTTCTTCCCCGCTTCGCCCTGCGCCCTGCGCGCTTCCAGTTCGGCCTGTTCTTTTTCCAGCTGGGCCTCGCGCTCGGCCAGCAGTGCTTCGCGGCGGGCGAGTTCGGCTTCTTTTTCATTCCATTCTGCCATGGTCGTTCTCCTTGGTTTTTCTTCTATTATAACAAAGCGGGCCGTCCACTGCAACGAGTGGACGGCCCAGCAGGCGCTCTCTTTTTGGGGGAAATTACTTCTTGGCGAGGTACTTGCGGATATCAATGGCGACAGCCACGATGATGACAAGGCCCTGCACGATGTAGGTGTAGGAGGAGTTGACGTTCATGAACTGCAGAGCGACCTTCATCAGCTCAAAGACCAGAACGCCGACCAGGATGCCAGGCACGGTGCCGACACCGCCGGTGGTGGAAACGCCGCCGATGGTAGAAGCTGCGATGGCGTCCAGCTCATAGCCCATTGCAGTGTTGACGGATGCGCCGCCGGACTTTGCAGCCAGCAGACAGCCGGCCAGACCGAACATGCAGGAAGCCAGGATGTAGATGCGGATCTTGGTGGCGTTGACGTTGACGCCAGCGACCTCAGCCGCAGCCTCGTTGCCGCCGATGGCATACATGTACTTGCCGTGGCGGGTCTTGTTGTACAGGAACCAGAAGCAGGCGGCCACGATCAGGGCGATCCAGATCAGAACGGGGACGCCGATGATGGTGTTGGAGGCCAGAGAGGTGAAGTTCTTGTTCAGGGAGCCGATGGGGGTGCCGCCGGTGTAGACCAGGCAGATGCCGTAGACGACCTGCTGCATACCCAGGGTAGCGATGAAGGGCTGGACCTTCAGGTAGCTGACGACCAGACCGTTGCACAGACCCACGATGGAGCAGATGGCGATGACCAGGATGAAGACCACCGGGGTGGGCAGGGTGGGCATGTTGGGGTAGAACTTACCAGCAGCGCCTTCCGTCTGCGCAAAGATGCAGGCCAGGCAGGCCGCGAAGCCAGCCAGACGACCGGCAGACAGGTCGTTGCCGGTGGTGATCAAGCAGCCGGAGATGCCCAGCGCGATGATGTAGCGGATGGACACGTTCTTGAACAGGTTGATCAGGTTTGCGACTGCGAAGAAGTTGGGGTGGATGATGCCGACGATCAGAGAGACCGCAAGCATCAGGACGATGATGGCATTTTCACTCAGCCATTTTTTCACGGACTTGCCGTTCAATTTCTTGGTAGCTTCCACAATAGACAGCCTCCTTGTTTACTGATTGGCCGCTGCCGTCGTCGGTGCGGTCTCAAACTGGGTCGCCAGCGCCATGATGTTCTCCTGGGTGGCGTCCTTGCCGTCGATGAAGCCGGTGATGCGGCCATCGCACATGACCATGACACGGTTGGACATACCGATGATCTCGCTCATTTCGGAGGAGATCATGATGATGCTCTTGCCCTGTTTGGCCAGGTCGGCAATGATGCAGTAAATTTCGTACTTTGCACCGACGTCGATGCCGCGGGTGGGCTCGTCGAGGATCAGCACATCGGGGTTATTGGCCAGCCAACGGGCGATCAGCACCTTCTGCTGGTTGCCGCCGGAAAGGCTCTTGATGGCGGTCTTGGGGCTGGGCACCTTGATGGCCATCTTTTCCTTGTTGGTGGCGACCAGATCGAGGATCTTCTTATCGTCCAGCATGATGGGGCCCTTGCGCAGAGCGTCCAGCGATGCAATGGAGATGTTGTCGGCAACGCTCAGCACACCCATGATGCCGGTGGCGCGGCGGTCCTCAGTCAGCAGCGCCACGCTCTTGCGGATGGCGTCGCGGGGCTGTTTGATCTCGACGGCTTCGCCCTTGATCCACACCTTACCGGCGGTGTGGGCGCGCAGGCCGAAGATGCCCTCCATCAGCTCGGTACGCTGGGCACCGACCAGGCCGGCCACGCCCAGGATCTCGCCCTTCTTCAGCTCGAAGCTGCAATGGCGGAAGGAACGCGGATGGATGGAGGTGAAGTCCTCCACCTTCATCATGACCTCGTCGGAGGGGTGGTTTTCCAGCGGCGGGAACAGATTGGACAGCTCACGGCCGACCATCTTGGCGATGATCTGCTCCTTGGTCATGTTGGCAACGTCCCACTTGCCGATGTAGTGGCCATCGCGCATGATGGTGACTTCGTCGGCGATGACCTTGATCTCGTCCATCTTATGGCTGATGTAGACCAGCGCAACGCCCTGCTCCTTCAGCTCGCGCATGATGCGGAACAGCGACTCGACCTCGTTCGCGGTCAGCGAGGAGGTGGGCTCGTCCAGGATCAGCACCTTGCAGTTTGCGGAGACGGCCTTTGCGATCTCCACCATCTGCATCTGTGCGATGCTCAGGCTGCCCAGCTTTGCGTGGGAGTTGATGTCCAGCTTCAGCTTCTTCAGCAGGGCATCGGTATCGGCGTACATTTTGGCATGGTCCACTATGGTGATGATACCTGCCTTCTTGGTGGGGAAGCGGCCCAGCCAGATGTTCTCAGCCACGGTACGGGCCGGGATGGGCTGCAGCTCCTGGTGCACCATCGCGATGCCGCGGTTCAGTGCTTCCAGAGGGTTGGAGATGGTGACTTTTTGTCCTTCGTATTCGATCTCGCCTTCGTCCATCTTGTAAATGCCGAACATGCACTTCATCAAAGTGGACTTGCCAGCGCCGTTTTCGCCCATCAGGGCCATGACTTTGCCGGGGCGGAGCTCCAACTGCGCGTGGTCCAGCGCTTTGACGCCGGGGAAGGTCTTGACCACGCCTTTCATTACCAGACGGTATTCTGACATTCCGCAGAGCCTCCTTGTCGTTCAAAATAAGGCACGGCACGGTTCGTTCCGAAAGGAAAGCGCGTGCGCCGAGGAACCTCGCACGCACGCGCTTGTTAGCTTTTAGAAAGCCTCGGACTCACTGCGTACCTTGCAACCGTGAGTGGTTCTCAGCTCCGAATCAGAGATACTGAGAAGCGTTCTCGGTGGTGACCTTCACATAGTCGACCCAGTAGTACTCTTCGACGTCCTTGCCATCAACGAACAGCTTGGTAGCGTCGGCAGCTGCGGTAGCCTGACCCACGTCGTCGTTCAGAACGGTACCGGTCATCTTGCCATCAACGACATTCTGGACAGCTTCCTTCAGTGCGTCAACACCGACCAGATAGATGTCCTCGCCGACCTTGCGGCCAGCCTGCTCGATGGACTGCAGAGCGCCCAGAGCCATTGCGTCGTTGTTGCAGAAGACAACTTCGATCTTGTCGCCGTACTGTGCCAGAGCGTTTGCAACGTCCTGCTGTGCGGTGGTCTGGTCCCAGTTGTCCAGGTACTCATACAGGCACTCGACTTCCTTGCCGGCGTCGGTCAGAGCCTTGATGGAGTACTCGGTACGATACTGTGCATCGATGTTTTCGGGGTCGCCCTTGCACATGATGTAGGTGATCTTGCCGTCGCCGTTGATATCGCCCTGGGTAGAGGTCTCCAGGATCAGCTCGCCCTGATAAGTACCGGACTGACGTGCGTCTGCACCAACGTAGCAGCACTTGCCAGCGTAGGAGTCCAGAACTGCCTTGTCAGGCTCACGGTTGATGAAGACGATCGGGGTGCCGGAGGGAGAGATGGTATCCACGATGGTCTGAGCGGAAGTGGTCTGGACGGGGTTGATGATCAGAACGTCCACACCCTGCTGCAGGAAGGTGTTGATCTGCTCGGTCTGGGTATTCTGGTCGTTCTTGCCATCGACGATGGTGACGGCATAGCCCATATCCTTCAGGTACTCTTCCAGATCGGTGCGGTACAGGGTCATGAAGTTATCAGCGAACTGATAGATGCAGACGCCAACGTTTGCGCTGCCGGTAGAAGCGGCTGCAGAAGAAGCAGCCACAGAGGAAGCAGCAGTAGAGGAGGCAGCGGTGGAGCTGGAGGAGCCGCCGCAGGCGGTCAGAACGCCAGCGGCACCCACAACAGCGGAAGCCTTCATGAAGTCACGACGCGAAATCATTTTCATAATAATGTTCTCCTTCATTCGCATATCACAGCAAAATCGAATCGTGCGCACACCGCACGTTTCGTGATTCTGTTTGTATTATAACCGTCCGCACGACCGTTCGCAATAGAACAAGTTCACAAGAATCAAAGAAATCTTTTGTGCATCCTTCACAATTGCTTTTGTTGGATACAAGTTTCTTTTTGATATCAAGCACAATTTCTTTCAATTTTGCAACATGCGTCCAAATTCCATACAAAAGTCCATGAAATCTCTCAAAATAGTTACAGAGATCGTTCCGGTGTGCAACAATCCTATCCGATGCAAAAAAGCCCACTTTGCCCCGGTGCATAATCTGTACGCATCAAAAGGACAAAATGGGTCTTTTTTTCATTCTGCTGTTTCGCAGTTATTTTTCTTTATGTTCCCGGCGGTAACGGGTGGGGGTGACGCCGAGGGTCTTTTTGAAGATCTTGGTGAAGTAATTCACGTCCAGAATGCCCACTTCTTCGGCTACGGCGGCGATGCTGTGGTTGTTCTGCTCCAGCAGCTGGGCCGCACGGTTCACCCGCTGGGTGTTGATATAGTCGATGAGGGTGGTGCCGGTCTCCTGCTTGAACAGTGCCGACAGATACGACGGGCTGATGAAGCACATGGCCGCCAGGCTCTTCAGTGTCAGCGGCTCGGAGACATTCAGGTTGACGTAGTTCATCACCTTCTGGACGGCGGGCGAGAACTCCTTCAACGAGTAGCGGCGGACATAGGCGCAGTAATCCCGCACCATCTGCCACATCATCTCCTGGGGGATCTCGTCGGCCTCCTCAATGATGCGGGCGTACTTGCTGGAGATGGCGTCGATATAATAGGGGTGCACCTTGCTGGGCTCGATGGCCTTGCGCAGCAGGGTGTTGAAGACGATCATCATGTTCTTCTGCTGGTAGAGCGAGCCTTCGAACCGCCCGCCGTAGGTGAAGCGGGAGTGATGGTGCATGGCCTCGATGGCGGCTTCGTCATCGCCGCGGCACACGGCATCAAGGATGCGGTTTTCGGATTCGTACCGCTGTTCCAGCATGGAGATGGGGATATCCTTCTGGAACTTCGGCTCGTTGAAATACCGGACGTCCGGGTGGAAGCAGAAGGGCAGAAACTCCTTCAGCTCCTTCACGACCAGATCCTCCCCCATCATCATCCCGACCAGGACCCGGATGGTCATGTAAAAATCGTTCGCCTGCAGCAGCTTGACGCCGTTGTAGTATTCCTGCACGGCATTCTCCCCGGCTTCGCCCAGATAGCGGCGGGCCCACTTGCGGGCCTTCTCGCTGCGGGGGCCAAAGGTCCATGGCCCGACGAGGAAGACGGTGTTCTCCTCGTCCGGGATGCGGAAGAGGGCAAAATGCAGCTCAAAGGTGCCCTCAACGAAGAGCAGCGTCTGCGCTGGGGTCTGTTCCAGCAGCAGCCGGCCGAACTCCTGCCAGTCGAACTGCGGGTCCAGCGAGCGGCGCAGGCCGTAGTCGAACTCTTCCAGTCCGTCGAACGGCGGCGTCACCCGCCGGGTGGGGATATTCTGTGCTGCCGCCAGTTTGGTGAGCACCTGTAATGGATCGACCCGCATGGCGTCTCCTTTCCTGTTTCATCGCATCTCTCACATCTCATTTGATATATCAGTATACAGCATTTTTCTGCAAGAAACAAGTGGCCGAGCGCAGAAAAAGTGCCCTGCCATCCCAAGACGGCAGAGCACTTCGTTCGATGTTTTACAAAGGATTACTTGCTGTTGCGGCGCGCAGCCAGAGCCGCCACGTTCTCCTCGACCTTCTTCTTATTCAGCGGGTAGAGGAAGACCAGCGCCAGCACGATGCACACAAAGCCGATGATGGGGGCGATGCAGGCCATGTTGAAGATGCCGCGGGTGACAGCGGGGTCAAACGCAGTCGCTTCGGTGTAGCCGATGATCCCCAGCAGGGCACCGACCAGACCGGAAGAGAAGGCCTGACCCAGTTTGCGGGCGAAGGAGTAGACCGAGTAGATGGTGCCGTCCTCACGGATGCCGCTGCGGACCTCGGCGTCGTCGATGACGTCGGTGATCATAGCCCAGATGATGGTGTTGAAGAAGCCCATGCCGATATTGGCCAGGATGTAGCAGGCCACAAAGCCCCAGACGCTGGCCGGACGCCAGATCAGGCAGACCAGCCAGACCAAAGCGGAGCAGATGCTGGAGGCAACAGCCAGCTCCTTCTTGCCGAACTTTGCAGCCAGCTTGGAAGCAAAGGGTGCGCAGACGATCAGCATGACCACCGTGCCCAGCAGGCTGGCGGTGGACTGTGCGGCAGCGCTGCCGTACACGTTGGGGTAAACGTAACCGGCCAGGCTCATGACGGTCAGCTGGCTCAGCAGGACGAAGATGGCCGCCACGATGATGCCCAGCAGCGCCCGGTTGGTGAAGATGCTCTTGAAGATGGCGGAAGCGCTCACCTTCTGGCTGCTTGCGGGGACCTCGACACGCTCACGGGTCAGCTTGAAGCAGACGATATAGCACAGGATGGCGCAGATGGAGAAGACGCCTGCGATGATGGTCATGCGGGAGCCGGACATCACCGTCTTGCCGTCCACGACGACATAGGCGACCATGGGCGTGGCCACGCCGATGACCATGTTGGCCAGCGTGGAACCGATGGTGCGCCAGGTGGACAGTTCTGCACGGTCCTTGGGGTCTGCCGAGACGGCGGAAGCCATGGAGCCGTAGGGGATGTTGATGGAGGTATAGAAGATGGAGCCCCACAGGATGTAGGTGATGAACAGCCAGGCCACCTTGAAGCCATAGGGCATCCCGGCCAGGCCGGACTGATAGATCAGGAAGGAAGCGATGGCCACCGGGCCGCACATCCGCTTGATCCAGGGGCGGAACTTGCCGTCCTTGGTGGGCTTGGAGTGGTCCACGATCTGGCCC
>OIBG01000066.1_pt1 | contig 31553 bp, 19 predicted proteins | sample 1581011 | NCBI WGS metagenome assembly OIBG01 (sample SAMEA3882533, study PRJEB24775) | human gut metagenome | biome: human-associated habitat; feature: intestine environment; material: feces | place: Netherlands | collected 2009/2010 | reverse complement strand
GTCCACCGTGTCGGGCAGGCCGCCGACATTGTGGTGGCTCTTGATGACGGTGGACTCACCGCCCAGACCGCTCTCGACAACGTCGGGATAGATGGTGCCCTGTGCCAGGAAATCCACCTTGCCGATCTTCTTGGCCTCTTCCTCGAAGACACGGATGAACTCCTCGCCGATAATCTTGCGCTTGCGTTCCGGCTCGGTGACGCCTGCCAGCTTGCCAAAATAACGCTCACGGGCATCCACGCAGACGAAGTTGATATCAAAGTTGGGGTTGCCGGGGCCGAAGACGGCGCAGACCTCTTCCTTTTCGTTCTTGCGGAGCAGGCCGTGATCCACGAAAACGCAGGTCAGCTGCTTGCCGACCGCCTTGGCCAGCATAGCTGCCAGGACCGAGGAATCCACGCCGCCGGACAGGGCGCACAGCACCTTGCCGTCACCGATCTCTTCCCGCAGTGCCTTGACGTTGTTCTCCACGAAAGAGTCCATCTTCCAGTCGCCCGTGCAGCCGCAGACGTTGTACACGAAGTTGTGCAGCATCTTCTTGCCCTCGGCGGTGTGCAGGACTTCCGGATGGAACTGGACGGCATACAGGCCCTTCTCTGCATTTTCCGCAGCGGCCACCGGGCAGTTCACCGTATGCGCCGTGATTTGGAAACCGGGTGCTGCCTTCTCGATGTAGTCGTTGTGGCTCATCCAGCAGATGGTGGAGGGCTGAACATCCGCAAACATCTTGCTGGAATTGTCCACGAAGACCTCCGTTTTGCCGTATTCACGCTCCGGTGCACGGCAGACATGACCGCCCAGCAGGTGCATCATCAGCTGGCTGCCGTAGCAGATGCCCAGGATGGGCACACCCCAGTTGAAGATCTCCGGGTCGATCGTCGGGGAATCCTCCAGATAGACGCTGTTGGGGCCGCCGGTGAAGATGATGCCCTTCGGGTTCTTGGCCTTGATCAGTGCCAGATCCGTCTTGTAGGAATAGATTTCACAGTAGACATTGTTCTCGCGGACGCGGCGGGCGATCAGCTGGTTGTACTGGCCGCCGAAATCCAGAACGATCACGGTTTCGTGCTGCATGATATTCTCCTCCCTGTTGCAGGTGTGCTTTTATAGATAAGAACAGTATAGCACATTTCACAACCAAAATCGACATCTTTTGTGGATTTGACCGGATTTATTTTTTTCGAATTGGGTGCCGCAGGACTGTCTTGCACTTTTCCGGAGCCGTGCGGCGAGGGTCGGAGAGATAGATCTCATGGTGGCGTCGGGCTGCAAAGTCAACCTCATATCCCTGCACCTCCGCAAAGGCGTCCATCTGGCGCAGTGTTTCCGGCTCACTGTCGTATGGACCAAGGTGCAGACACTGAACACAAAGCCCCTCGTCATAATGGAAGAATTCCGCCTTCGAGAAATCCTTCCGTTTTTTAGCGGTCGCTTCCTGCACAGCCCAGTCAAACTCAGCTTTCGTCACGAACTCCGGCAGGCGGATCATCGACGTCCACTCGAATGTCTCCTTGTGGGCGTAGTCCACCCCATCAACGCCTGCCTGATGCCACAGGCCCTCCAGCGGCGGAACGACATATTCGAAGTAACCGTCGATCTTATGGCTCCCCTTATAGCTCATCTTGATGGTAAAAGCAATGCCGTACAGCAGCTCCATCGCTGCCTGGTATTCACCATCCGGCTCATTGGGGTCGCCTTTTCCCTGCACCGCCACAAAATTCATGGGCGGGATGGTCACAAGCGTTGGTTGCTTCGACGGCAGGTAAAATTCCTTGTATTCTTTCTTATAATCAAAGGCCATCGTTTACACCCTCCGGCGATTTATTCTGTTTCAAGTGTATCACAACAACCAAAATTTGTAAAGCTGATTTTTATCAAAACGAAAAAGCCCTTCTGCGCCTGTCGCAGAAGGGCTGGTATAAACAAAAAGAGCGTTCCCACTCTCCGGAATGGGAACGCTCTTTGTAAGTTTAACCTTATGCCTTAGAACAGGCGCGAAGGGTCAAAATCACTCAATGATCTTGCCGACAACGCCGGAACCAACGGTACGGCCACCCTCACGGATAGCGAAACGCAGGCCCTCTTCCATAGCAACGGGGGTCAGCAGCTCAACGTGCATCATGACGTTATCGCCAGGCATGCACATCTCGGTGCCTTCCGGCAGGGTGATGATGCCGGTCACGTCGGTGGTACGGAAGTAGAACTGAGGACGATAGTTGGAGAAGAACGGGGTGTGACGGCCGCCTTCGTCCTTGGTCAGAACGTAGACCTGAGCCTCGAAGACCTTGTGGGGATGGACAGTGCCGGGCTTAGCCAGAACCTGGCCACGCTCGATCTGGGTACGGTCAACACCACGCAGCAGAGCGCCGATGTTATCGCCAGCCTCAGCGAAGTCCAGAGACTTACGGAACATCTCCAGGCCGGTGATGGTGGTGCTCAGGCGATCGGGCTTGATGCCGACGATCTCCATAGCGTCGCCAACCTTGGCAACACCACGCTCAACACGGCCGGTAGCAACGGTACCACGGCCAGAAATGGTCATGACATCCTCGATGGGCATCAGGAAGGGCTTGTCCTCCTCACGATCCGGGTTGGGGATGTAGGAGTCAACAGCGTCCATCAGCTCCTTGATGCAAGCATACTCGGGTGCATCAGGATCCTTGGAGGTGGACTCCAGAGCCTTCAGAGCGGAGCCACGGATGATGGGGGTGTCGTCGCCGGGGAAGTCGTACTCGCTCAGCAGCTCACGGATCTCCATCTCGACCAGATCCAGCAGCTCCTCGTCGTCGACCATATCGCACTTGTTCATGAAAACAACGATATAGGGCACGCCGACCTGACGAGCCAGCAGGATGTGCTCACGGGTCTGGGGCATGGGACCATCGGTAGCAGCAACGACCAGGATAGCGCCGTCCATCTGAGCAGCACCAGTGATCATGTTCTTGACGTAGTCAGCATGGCCCGGGCAGTCAACGTGAGCATAGTGACGAGCGTCAGTCTGATACTCAACGTGAGCGGAGTTGATCGTGATACCACGAGCGCGCTCCTCGGGAGCCTTATCGATGTTGGCATAATCCATGAAGTCTGCGTCGCCCTTCAGTGCCAGATACTTGGTGATCGCAGCGGTCAGAGTGGTCTTGCCGTGGTCAACGTGACCGATGGTGCCGATGTTAACATGCGGCTTAGAACGGTCAAATTTTGCCTTTTCAGCCATTGGAATATCCTCCCTTTATAATCGGATTGAATTTGGTTACAACAGTCCTGCAAACACAGAATTGCATTGCAAAACTATTCTACTAGATTCAGCCTGTAAAATCAAGTGTTTTTACAGGAAATTTTGCCGGAGCTACACCACCCCGGCAAAATTCTCTTTTAATTTAAGGCAATCAAGCCTTGGTACGGCCAGCAATGATCTGGTCGGCAATGTTCTTGGGCACCGGCTCGTAGTGAGACGGCTCCATGACATACTGACCACGGCCCTGGGTCTTGGAACGCAGGTCGGTTGCGTAGCCGAACATCTGAGCCAGAGGAACGAAAGCGTTAACACGCTGCGTGCCTGCCATTGCCTCCATGCCCTGAATCTGGCCGCGGCGAGCATTCAGGTCGCCGATGACATCGCCCAGATACTCATCGGGAACGATGACAGCAACCTTCATGATAGGCTCGGTGATGATGGGATCAGCCTTGCGCATAGCATCCTTGAACGCCATAGAACCAGCGATGGAGAAGGCCATTTCAGAGGAGTCGACCTCGTGATAAGAACCATCCCACAGGGTGACCTTGACGTCAACGACAGGATAGCCAGCCAGAACACCGGACTTCATAGCACCCTGGATACCGTTGTCGATAGCCGGGATGTATTCCTTCGGGATCGCGCCGCCAACGATGGCGTTGACGAACTCGTAACCCTTACCGGGCTCATTGGGCTCGATCTTGATCTTAACGTGACCATACTGGCCCTTACCACCGGACTGACGAGCGTACTTGGTCTCCTGGTTGGCCTCCTTGCGGATGGTCTCACGGTAAGCGACCTGAGGTGCGCCGACGTTTGCCTCAACCTTGAACTCACGCAGCAGACGGTCGACGATGATCTCCAGATGGAGCTCGCCCATGCCTGCGATGATGGTCTGGCCAGTCTCTTCGTCGGTGTAGGTCTTGAAGGTGGGGTCCTCTTCGGCCAGCTTTGCCAACGCGATGCCCATCTTCTCGTTGCCAGCCTTGGTCTTCGGCTCGATGGCGACGCGGATAACGGGCTCAGGGAACTTCATGGACTCCAGAATGATGGGATGATTCTCATCACACAGAGTATCACCAGTGGTGGTGTTCTTCAGACCGACAACGGCAGCGATATCACCTGCATAGCAGCAGTCGATATCCTTGCGGTGGTTGGAGTGCATCTGCAGAATGCGGCCCATGCGCTCCTTGGTGTCCTTCACGGAGTTGTAGACAGTGGTACCTGCCTCAACCTTACCGGAGTAAACACGGAAGTATGCCAGCTTACCGACGAACGGGTCGGTAGCGATCTTGAAGGCCAGCGCAGCAAACGGAGCGTCATCAGAAGAAGGACGAGTCTCCTGCTCTTCGGTCTCAGGATTCACACCCTTGATGTCCTCGACATCGGTAGGAGCGGGCATGTAGTCCACGATCGCGTCCAGCAGCTTCTGGACGCCGCGGTTCTTGTAGGAAGAACCGCAGGTAACGGGAACCAGAGTATTTGCAATGGTCTCCTTGCGGATCGCAGCCTTCAGCTCTTCACGGGTGATCTCCTCACCCTCCAGGTACTTCTCCATCAGGACTTCGTCGTTCTCGGCAACAGCCTCGACCAGGATGTTGCGATACTCCTCAGCCTGTTCGACCATATCTTCGGGGATGGGCTCGGTACGCATATCATTGCCCATGTCGTCGTAGTAGACCTCAGCGTTCATATCGACCAGGTCAACGATACCACGGAAGGTATCCTCCTGACCGATGGGCAGCTGGATGGCCACGCCGTTGGCGTGCAGACGATCATGCAGCATCTTGATGCAGCGGAAGAAGTCAGCACCCATGGTGTCCATCTTGTTGACGTACACCATACGGGGGACTTTGTACTCATCAGCCTGACGCCAGACGGTCTCAGACTGAGGCTCGACACCGCCCTTAGCAGCCAGAACGGTCACAGAACCGTCCAGAACGCGCAGGGAACGCTGGACCTCAACGGTGAAGTCCACGTGGCCCGGAGTGTCGATGATGTTGATGCGGTGACGGTTCTTCTTGAACGCGACCGGATCCTTCTGGGTCTCGGAGTGAGACCAGTAGCAGGTGGTAGCAGCAGAAGTAATGGTAATACCACGCTCCTGCTCCTGGACCATCCAGTCCATGGTGGCGCCGCCATCGTGGACCTCACCGATCTTGTGGTTAATACCGGTGTAGTACAGGATACGCTCGGTAGTGGTCGTCTTGCCGGCATCGATATGGGCCATAATGCCGATATTTCTCGTCATCTGAAGAGAAACTTCTCTGGGAGTAGCCATGAAATTAACCTCCTACAGAACAGATCAATAACGGAAATGAGCGAAAGCCTTGTTGGCCTCGGCCATCTTGTGGGTGTCCTCGCGCTTCTTCACGGCGTTACCAGTGTTGTTGGCAGCATCCATGATCTCGGCAGCCAGACGCTGGGCCATGGTCTTCTCACCACGGCTGCGGCTGTAAGCGGTCAACCAACGCAGGCCCAGGGTCTCGCGGCGGGCGGGGCTGACTTCCAGAGGAACCTGGTAGTTGGCACCACCGACGCGGCGGGTCTTGCACTCGAGGCTGGGCATGATGTTCTCCATCGCCTTCTCGAAAGTTTCCAGAGGATCGTTGCCGGTCTTCTCCTGAATCATGGAGAAAGCCTCGTAAACGATCTTCTGAGCGACGCCCTTCTTGCCATCCAGCATCACGCTGTTGACCAGACGGGTGACCATCTTGGAATTGTAAATAGGATCAGCTAAGACATCGCGCTTAGCAATGTTACCTCTTCTAGGCATCTTTCTTCCCTCCTTCACAGAATGATATCATCGGTACTCGAAAGTAATAAAACTCCCGTTGTGTCACAAAGAGCTGACCTTACATAAACCGTTACCCTCCGCAGTTGCGGACTTGTTATTTATATAATGGAAAGCCGTTTATGGCGGTTCGTTCCTTAATTACTTCTTCGCAGCACCGGCCTTAGGACGCTTCGCGCCGTACTTGGAGCGGGCCTGGTTACGGCCTGCCACACCCTGAGTATCCAGGGTACCACGGATGATGTGGTAACGCACACCGGGCAGGTCCTTAACACGGCCGCCACGGATCAGCACGACGGAGTGCTCCTGCAGGTTATGGCCGATACCGGGAATGTAAGAGGTGACCTCGATACCATTCGTGAGGCGGACACGAGCAACCTTACGCAGAGCAGAGTTAGGCTTCTTCGGGGTCATGGTACGAACAGCGGTGCAGACACCACGCTTCTGGGGGCTGTTCAGATCAGAATACTGTTTCTTCTGAGAATTGTAGCTCTTCAGCAGTGCGGGAGCGGTGCTCTTGGTAGCCAGGACCTGACGGCCTTTGCGTACAAGCTGGTTAAAAGTAGGCATTTTGTTTCTCCTTTCTTAATGATGAACATCGGACAGTTTCCGACTTTTTTGCCGCACTTCCCCTTCAGGGACGCGCAACAGTTATATAATACTCGTTTTGATTTGGAATGTCAACAGTTTTTCCAGAAAAATTTGCAATTATTCTCTTCTCTTTCCGTTTTGCCCAATGCCCGGCTTTTTCTGCGTCCTGTCCCCTGCCCAGCCTGCCGATGGCCGGAGCTGAACAGGCAAACGACGCAAAAAGCCGCCCTGCGGGGCGATTTCCCACAGGGCGGCAATTGCAGTGCTTGAATTTCAGTTCCGGGCGCTTACTGCTGGCTTGCAGCAGCCATCTCAGCAGCGACAGCCTCGTCGCGCTCTGCCTCACGGCGCTTCAGATCCTCGCGGACCTCCGGGAGACCGGTACCGGCCGGGATCAGCTTACCGATGATGACATTCTCCTTCAGGCCGGCCAGCGGGTCGACCTTGCCCTTGATGGCAGCTTCGGTCAGGACACGGGTGGTCTCCTGGAAGGAAGCGGCGGACAGGAAGGACTCATTGGCCAGAGCAGCCTTGGTGATGCCGAGCAGCACCTGCTGATACTCGACCAGCTTGATGCCCTCTTCGCCTGCATCGATGCGCTTCTGGAGCTCGGCGTTGATGTTCTCCACTTCGAGGCGGTTGGCCAGTGCGCCGCCGATCAGGTCGGAGGAACCGGAGTCGGTCACGCGGACCTTGCGGCACATCTGACGGACGATGACTTCGATATGCTTATCGTTGATCTCAACGCCCTGCAGACGGTAGACCTTCTGGACCTCGCTGATGAGGTAGTTCTGGACGTCCTCCAGACCCTTGATGGCCAGAATATCCTGCGGATACAGAACACCTTCGCGGGTGATGATGTCGCCCTTCTCCACACGGTCGCCGGGCATGACACGTGCATGCTGGGTGAACGGGATGGAGTAGCTCTTGACGACCTCTGCGCCCGTCTCATCGTGGCCGGTGACCTTGATGACGACGTTCTTCTTGGTGTCGTCCTGCGAGACGACGCCGGAGATCTCGCTCATGATGGCCATGCTCTTGGGGCGGCGGCTCTCGAACAGCTCCTCAACACGGGGAAGACCCTGGGTAATATCTTCTGCCGATGCGATACCGCCGGTATGGAAGGTACGCATGGTCAGCTGGGTGCCGGGCTCGCCGATGGACTCTGCTGCAATGACGCCGATGGACTCGCCCAGCTGGACGGGCTCACCGTTGGCCATATCGCTGCCGTAGCAGTGTGCGCAGACGCCCACCTTGGCGCGGCAGGTCAGCAGGCTGCGGATCTTCAGCTTGGTGATGCCGGCTGCCTCGATGTCATTGGCATCGTACAGGTCGATCATCTTGCCTTCGGGCACGATGACGTCGCCGGTGACGGGGTTGACCACGTCGCCCACGGCATAACGGCCGATGATACGCTCACGGAAGCTCTCGATCTTCTCCTTGCCCTCGTGGATCTCAGAGACCCACAGGCCATCGCTGGTGCCGCAGTCGATCTCGCGGACGATGACCTCCTGGGAGACATCGACCATTCGACGGGTCAGGTAACCGGAGTCCGCCGTACGCAGAGCGGTATCGGCCAGACCCTTACGGGCACCACGGGCAGAAACGAAATATTCCAGAATGTTCAGACCTTCACGGTAGTTGGCACGAATGGGCATCTCGATGGTCTTACCGGCGGTGTTTGCCAGCAGGCCGCGCATGCCGGCCAGCTGCTTGATCTGGTTCATAGAACCACGCGCACCGGAATCTGCCATCATGAAGATCTCGTTGTCCTTGGGCAGGTTTGCTGCCAGCGCCTTGGAGACCTTATCGGTCGTTGCCTGCCAGATGTTGATGGTCTGGGTGTAGCGCTCGTTCTCAGAGATCAGGCCGCGGTTGAACAGCTTGTTGACCTGAGAGACCTGCTTGTCTGCATCGGCGATCAGCTCGTCCTTCTGGGGCGGGATGACGGCGTCGCAGACTGCGACGGAGATGGCAGACAGCGTAGAGTACTTGTAGCCCTGTGCCTTGATGGCATCCAGCATCTTGGCGCAGGTGCGGGTGCCGTTGCGGGTCATGCAGCGGGAAATGATGTCGGGCAGGGTCTTCTTGGTCACGCGGAAGCTGACCTCATACTCCAGCCAGTGCTCCGGATCGGTACGGTCGATATAACCGAGGTTCTGGGGCACCGGGGTGTTGAAGATGATGCGGCCGACGGTCGCATCGACCAGACCGGTGTGCTCGACACCGTCGATGGTCATGGTGCGGCGGACCTTGATGGGAGCGTGCAGGGTGACGACATGCTCAGCGTATGCCATCAGGGCCTCGTTCTCATCGCGGAAGATCTTGCCTGCACCCTCTTCGTTCTCGCGAACGGTGGTCAGGTAGTAGCTGCCCAGGATCATATCCTGCGTCGGGACGGTAACAGGAGCGCCATCCGAAGGCTTCAGCAGGTTGCCGGAAGCCAGCATCAGCATCTTGGCCTCACGGCAGGCATCCTCGCCCAGGGGCAGATGGACTGCCATCTGGTCGCCGTCGAAGTCGGCGTTGAATGCGGTACATGCCAGCGGGTGCAGCTTGATGGCACGGCCCTCGACCAGCACCGGGTTGAAGGCCTGGATGCCCAAACGGTGCAGGGTCGGTGCACGGTTCAGCAGGACCGGGTGACCCTTGATGACGGTCTCCAGGCTGTCCCAGACTTCGGGCTTGGCGCGCTCGACCATCTTGCGGGCGGACTTGATGTTGTTGGCAACACCCTTCTCCACCAGATCCTTCATCACGAAGGGCTTGAACAGCTCCAGAGCCATCTCCTTGGGCAGACCGCACTGGTCCATCTTCAGCTCAGGGCCGACGACGATGACCGAACGACCGGAGTAGTCAACACGCTTGCCCAGCAGGTTCTGGCGGAAGCGGCCCTGCTTGCCCTTCAGCAGATCGGAAAGGCTCTTCAGGGCGCGGTTGTTGGGGCCGGTGACCGGACGGCCGCGGCGACCGTTGTCGATCAGGCTGTCCACTGCTTCCTGCAGCATCCGCTTCTCGTTGCGCACGATGATGTCCGGCGCACCCAGCTCCAGCAGGCGGCGCAGACGGTTGTTGCGGTTGATGACGCGGCGGTACAGATCGTTCAGGTCAGACGTCGCGAAGCGGCCACCGTCCAGCTGGACCATGGGGCGCAGGTCCGGGGGCAGAACAGGCAGAACGTCCATGACCATCCACTCCGGGCGGTTGCCGGAGATGCGGAAGGCCTCGACGACCTCCAGACGCTTCAGGATGCGGACCTTCTTCTGGCCGGAGGACTTCTCGACCTCGGCGGTCAGCTCAGCGCTCAGCTGATCCAGGTCGATCTCCTTCAGGAGCTCCTGGATGGCCTCGGCACCCATGGATGCCTCAAACTCGTCACCGTAGCGCTCGCGCATCTCGCGGTACTCTTTCTCGGTCAGCAGCTGCTTCTTTTCCAGCGGAGTCAGACCGGGATCGGTGACGATATAACTTGCAAAGTAGAGGACCTTCTCCAGCAGACGGGGGCTGATGTCCAGCATCAGGCCGATGCGGCTGGGGATGCCCTTGAAGTACCAGATGTGGCTGACAGGGGCTGCCAGCTCGATGTGGCCCATGCGCTCACGGCGGACCTTTGCCTTGGTGACCTCGACGCCGCAGCGGTCGCAGATCTTGCCCTTATAGCGGATGCGCTTGTACTTGCCGCAGTGGCACTCCCAGTCCTTGGTGGGTCCAAAGATGCGCTCACAGTACAGGCCGTCGCGCTCCGGCTTCAGGGTGCGGTAGTTGATGGTCTCAGGCTTTTTGACCTCACCGTAGCTCCAGTTGCGGATCTGCTCCGGAGAGGCAAGGCCGATCTTAATGGAATCGAAAACGTTGTTTTCCATGAAACGAACCCTTTCTTAATCTCTCGTTGTTTCGATGATGGCAGGCGATCCAAATCCGCTGCTCTCCCCCGCCCTTGCGGCGGCAGCACGCGCACCGCTGCGGGGGCGGCAGCTTGTCCGGGATTTAGTCGTCCAAATTCACTTCGTCGGAGGAGGACTCTGCGGGGGCAGAATTGTCATCGTCCAGCACGGAAGGATCATCGAAACCTGCGTCGGCGTCCTTGATGGTGTAATCGTTCAGCAGCTCGTTCTCGTTCGTCACGGTCTCGGAACCTGCAACGTCACGCATATCGAAGCCGGTCTCTTCGTCGTCGAAGTTCTGGCGCATGTCGATCTCGTTGCCATCCTTGTCCTGGACCACGACGTCCATACCCAGGGACTGCAGCTCCTTCAGCATAACGCGGAAGGACTCCGGGATGCCCGGCTGCGGGATGGGCTCGCCCTTGACGATGGCCTCGTAGGTCTTGACACGGCCCTCGACGTCGTCCGACTTCACGGTCAGGATCTCCTGCAGGGTGTAGGCGGCGCCGTATGCTTCCAGTGCCCAGACCTCCATCTCACCGAAACGCTGGCCGCCGAACTGGGCCTTGCCGCCCAGAGGCTGCTGGGTGACCAGAGAGTACGGGCCGGTGGAACGGGCATGGATCTTATCATCGACCAGGTGATGCAGCTTCAGGTAGTACATATAACCGACGGTAACGCGGTTGTCGAACTTCTCACCGGTGCGGCCGTCGTAAACGGTGGTCTTGCCATCGCGGTCAAGCTCGATCTTGGAGAAGTCGATGATGTGGCCCTTCTCGCCCATGATCTTGGGGAGCTTGGTGGGATAAGCCGGGGCGTTCTCGCCGTGCCACAGCTCACGCGCGGTATCAAAGGTATCGCCGATGTCATTCTCACGAGCGGAGTCGAAGACGGGGGTCATGACCTTGATGCCGCATGCCTTGGCAGCGTAGCCCAGGTTGACTTCCAGCACCTGACCGATGTTCATACGGGAAGGAACGCCCAGGGGGTTCAGCACGATATCCAGCGGGGTGCCATCGGGCAGGTAGGGCATATCCTCCTGCGGCAGGATGCGGGAAACGACACCCTTGTTGCCGTGACGGCCTGCCATCTTATCGCCGACGCTGATCTTGCGCTTCTGTGCGATGTAGCAGCGGACGACCTCGCGGACGCCGGGCTGCAGCTCATCGCTGTTCTCCGGGGTGAAGACCTTGACGTCCACGATGATGCCGTACTCGCCGTGGGGCACACGGAGAGAGGTATCGCGGACTTCGCGGGCCTTTTCGCCGAAGATGGCGCGGAGCAGGCGCTCCTCAGCGGTCAGCTCGGTCTCGCCCTTCGGGGTGACCTTGCCGACCAGGATGTCGCCGCTCTTGACCTCGGCACCCACGCGGATGATGCCGCGCTCGTCCAGATCCTTCAGGGCATCCTCCGAAACGTTGGGGATGTCGCGGGTGATCTCTTCGGGTCCCAGCTTGGTATCGCGGGACTCGGTCTCATATTCCTCGATGTGGATGGAGGTGTAAACATCCTCACGGACGATCTTCTCGTTCAGCAGGACGGCGTCCTCGTAGTTGTAGCCCTCCCAGGTCATGAAGCCGATCAGAGCGTTCTTGCCCAGAGAGATCTCGCCGTTGCGCATTGCGGGGCCGTCGGCCAGGACCTGGCCTGCCTTGACGGACTCGCCCACCTCGACGATGGGGCGCTGGTTGATGCAGGTGCCTGCGTTGGAGCGGGCGAACTTGATCAGCGAGTAGTTGTCCAGGGTGCCCTGCTCATTGCGGACGACCACATGGTCTGCGTCCATCTTCTCGACGACGCCGTCGTTCTTTGCCAGAACGGCGGTGCCGGAGTCGGTGGCGGCCTTGTACTCCATGCCGGTGGCCACGATGGGCTGCTGGGTGACCATCAGAGGCACAGCCTGGCGCTGCATGTTGGAACCCATCAGCGCACGGTTGCAGTCATCGTTCTCCAGGAAGGGGATGCAGGCGGTCGCGACAGAGACCATCATACGGGGCGAGACGTCCATGTAATCGACCTTCTCGGCATCGATTTCCAGAATGTCGTCGCGGCGGCGGGCAGAAACGCGGGGACGGATGAAGTGCTTGCCCTCGTCCAGCGGCTCGTTGGCCTGGGCGACGACGTATTCGTCCTCGACGTCAGCGGTCATATACTCGACCTCGTCGGTAACGACCTGATCGATCAGACGGCCGTTCTCGTCGTAGGTCTTTTTGACCTTGCGGTACGGAGCCTCGACAAAGCCGTACTCGTTGATCTTGGCATAGGATGCCAGATAGGAGATCAGACCGATGTTCGGGCCTTCGGGCGTCTCGATGGGGCACATACGGCCGTAGTGGCTGTAGTGAACGTCGCGGACTTCGAAGCCTGCGCGGTCACGGCTCAGACCGCCGGGGCCCAGAGCAGACAGACGGCGCTTGTGAGTCAGTTCCGCCAGAGGGTTGTTCTGGTCCATGAACTGAGACAGCGGAGAAGAACCGAAGAACTCCTTGATGGCGGCGACGACCGGACGGATGTTGATGAGGGCCTGCGGCGTGATGACGCTCTGGTCCTGGCTCTGCAGGGTCATGCGCTCACGGATGACGCGCTCCATGCGGGAGAAGCCGATGCGGAACTGGTTCTGCAGCAGCTCACCGACGCTGCGGATGCGGCGGTTGCCCAGGTGGTCGATGTCATCGGTGGTGCCCACGCCGTGGCCCAGACCGTTCAGGTAGTTGATGGAGGACAGGATGTCCTTCACAGTGACGGTGCGGCCGATCAGCTGGTCGTGGTTGCGGCGGAGCATTTCCTTCTGCTCCTCCACATCGGAGGTGGTGTCGAGGATCTTCTTGATCTCATCAAAGGAGCAGCGCTCGTTGATGCCGCACTCCTTGACGTCAAAGGAGAAGAAGCCCTGTGCATCCACACAGCCGTTGGTGATGACCTTGACCTTCTTGCCCTCGATGAGCAGAATGACGGTATCGACACCAGCGTTGTCGGCCTTCTCGGCCAGCTCGCGGCTGATCTTGCCGTTGGCCTCCACGATGACCTCACCGGTCAGCGGGGCAACGATGTTCTCTGCGGCCACAAAGCCGGTGATGCGGCGGGCCAGAGAGAGCTTCTTGTTCATCTTGTAGCGGCCGAAGCGGGACAGATCGTAACGGCGCGGGTCGAAGAATAGCATGTTGATCTGGCTGGTAGCGGACTCCACCGTGGGAGGCTCGCCGGGGCGCAGCTTGCGGTAGACCTCCAGCAGGCCCTCTTCCTGGTTCTTGGTGGTATCCTTCTCCAGCGTAGCGAGGATGCGCTCATCGTCGCCGAAGAAGTTCAGGATATCCTCATTGGTGGACAGACCCAGTGCACGGCACAGCACGGTGACGGGCAGCTTGCGGTTCTTGTCGATACGAACGTAGAAGACGTTCGCCGCATCGGTCTCGTACTCCAGCCATGCGCCGCGGTTGGGGTTCATGGTAGCGCTGTACAGATCGTTGCCGACCTTATCTTTGGCATCTCCGTAGAATACGCCGGGAGAGCGGACCAGCTGGCTGACGATCGCACGTTCTGCGCCGTTGATGACGAAGGTGCCGGCATCGGTCATCAGGGGGAAGTCTCCCATGAAGATCTCCTGATCCTTGACCTCGCCGGTCTCCTTGTTCAGCAGACGGGCCGTCACGCGCAGGGGGGCAGCGTAGGTCACGTCGCGCTCCTTGCACTCCTTGATGCTGTACTTCGGCTCCTTATCCAGCCGGAAGTCCACGAAGCTCAGTGCCAGATTGCCGGTGTAGTCCTCAATGGTGCCGATGTCGTGGAAGACCTCTTTCAGGCCCTCGTCCAGGAACCACTGATAAGAGTTCTTCTGGACCTCGATCAGGTTCGGCATACTGATGACTTCGTCGATGTGGGAGAAGCTCATGCGCTCGGTTTTGCCGAGCTTGACGGGCTTGACTTTCATCATAAAATCAACCACTCCTTACTTTTATACTCTACGGATGTTGCGTTCTACGGGTCAAATTTGAGCAGACGCACATAAATTGACCCGTATCCTCAGAGGAAGTTCGGCGTTTTTCACAAACTTTTCGTGCCTGCCCCTTGGGCCGACCGAACCGAAGCTCCCTTTTTGGCGCACTAGGCCATTATGTGATACTAATGCAGTATACACCGGGAAAGCCCTGTTGTCAAGCCATTTTTCCCATTTCGGGCCGATTTTTTTGTCAAGCCCCCGCTTTTGTAGCACACCCGGTTCCGTGTCCACTTTGTGCGTTTTTGGTATTGCTTTTTAAGTTTTGCACGTTCTCACCAAAAACACCCTTGTGCATTTTGTACAGGTTTGCTCTTGTGCTTCCGGGCAGCAGAAAGGGGCACCCGGCGTACTGGGTGCCCCTTCGGGAGCTTTATTCCAGATAATCCCGCAGCCGTTTGGCCCGGCTGGGATGGCGGAGCTTGCGGAGGGCTTTTGCCTCGATCTGGCGGATGCGCTCCCGCGTGACGTTGAACTCCTTCCCCAGCTCTTCCAGAGTGCGGGGCCGGCCGTCGTCGAGGCCGAAGCGGAGCGTGATCACCCGCTCTTCGCGGGGCGTCAGACTCTTGAGCACGCTCATCAACTCCCGGCGGAGCAGCTGGCGGCCCGCTTCATCCACCGGGATCCCGGCTTCTTCATCCTGAATGAAATCTTCGAGGTGGGCGTCTTCTTCCTCGCCCACCGGCGTTTCCAGGCTGACCGGCTCCTGCGCCAGCTGCAGCAGTTCCCGCACCCGGTCCGGCTCCATCTCCAGCCGGACAGCGATCTCCTCCGCCGTGGGCTCGCGGCCATTCTTCCGCAGCAGCTCCCCTGCCGTCTTCCGGACCCGGTTGATGTGCTCCACCAAATGCACCGGGATGCGGATGGTCCGCCCCTGGTCGGCAATGGCACGGGTGATGGACTGCCGGATCCACCATGTCGCGTAGGTGGAGAACTTGAAGCCCCTGTCCGGCTCAAACTTTTCCGCTGCCTTCATCAGGCCGAGGTTGCCCTCCTGGATGAGGTCGAGGAAGGGCAGCCCCCTGCCCGCGTAGCGCTTGGCCACCGAGACCACCAGCCGCAGGTTCGCCTCGCTGAGGCGTCGGCGGGCGTCCGCATCCCCTGCTCTGGCGGCGCGGGCCAGCGTCTGTTCCTCTTCTGCCGAGAGGAGCGGCACCTGCCCGATCTCCTTCAGATAGGCTTTCACCGGATCGTCCAGCGCCACGCCCTCGGCAGAAAGCTCATGTTCCAGTCGGCCGATCTGGGCATCGTCCAGCAGCGGGAGGTCGGCGTCCTCTTCCTCCACCCGGATGCCGCGGGTCTCCAGCGCCTCATACAGCGCGTCCAGCCCGGCGACATCGTACTCCTGCTCTTCCATGGCGCGGCTGACCTGCTCCGGCGTCAGAAGGTGGTGCCGGGCGCGGCTCGCCAAAATCTTTGCAAGTTCTTCCGTCTGCGACAATTTCCGCATGATTCCTTCTCCTTCCAGCTCCAGCCGGGAGGAAAGGGAGCGCTCAGTCTTCTGCAGGGAGAGTTCCCTGTTTCTTTTCTCGCATCGACTGGAGATACTGCTCTAAGTCTTCATTGGACATCTGGGCCGCCTTCTTCGCGATCGGGGTGCCGCGGGCGATGCGTTCCAGATAAAAGTTGATATCCTCAGTGGTACAGTTGACATCGCTGTATTGTGCCGCAAGGCGGCTCAGTTCATTCAGGGCCTCTTCGCTCTGCACAAAGCCGCGCAGGGTGGAAAGGCTGACCTCGATGCCCTGCGCCTGGCAGTCCAGCATGGCCTGATACAGCTCCTTCTGCTGGGGCAGGAGGAACTTTTCCGCCGGCAGTGCGGCCCGCACCCTGGGGATGTAGCTTGGCTCCCGCAGCAGTGCCGCCAGCAGCCGCTGCTCAGCCGAGGCCACACCCAGCGCCTGCGAGCCGCCTGCGCTGTAAGGAACATTGATCTGATCCATCTCACCGGAGTGCAGGCGGGAGCGGTTCTCCTCCCGTCGTCGCTTGCTGCCCGCTTTTTTGACGGCGGTGCCCAGCTGGGTCAGGATGGCGGTCTTGGAGATGTTCGTCTCCTCGGCCAGCCGCCCGGCGTAGACCTCCTGTTCGGTGGGGTTGGAGCGCTCGGCCAGCAGGTCCACGGCATCGCGGATGTATTCGAGCCGCTGGGCGTCCTGGGTCAGGTCGTATTGATCCCGCAGGCGCTTGAGCCGGAAATCCAGCGCGTTGCCCACGCCGTCCAGCAGGGCGCGGAAGCGGTCGGCACCATAGCGCTTGATGTACTCGTCCGGGTCCTTTGCACCGGGGATCTGAAGCACCCCCACCCGCACCGTGCTGTTCCGGAACAGTTCCAGTGAGCGGAGGGTGGCTTTCTGGCCCGCCTCGTCGGAGTCATAACTCAGGATGACCTCATCGGCGTACTCGCTGATGAGCCGCACCTGCTCCGGCGTCAGGGCCGTGCCGCAGGCGCAGACGGCGGTGTCGATGCCCGCCTGCTGCATACTGATGACATCCATATAGCCCTCGCAGAGGACGAACCGGCGGGACGCGCTCTTTTTGGCGATCTGCAGCGCGAACACCGTCTCGGATTTGTGGTAGACCAGCGTTTCGGGGCTGTTGACGTATTTGGGCTTGGAGTCATCCAGCACACGCCCGCCGAACGCGATGATGTTGCCGCGCAGGTCGAAGATGGGGGTCATGACCCGCTTCCAGAACAAACAGTAGATGCGCCCGGAAGCGCTGCGCTTGAACAGGCCGCTGGCGTCCAGCTCCTGCTGGTTGTAGCCCTTATCCCGCAGGAACTGATAGAGGGCCTGCCCATCGTTGGGGGCATAGCCGAGGCCGAACCGCACGATGGTCTTGTCGTCCAGCCCGCGGCGGCGCCAGTAGGCGCGGGCCTGCCGGGCCTCCTCGACCGTCGAATTCAGGCAGGCGTGGAAGAAGCGGGCCGCTTCGCGGTTCATCGAGAGGATGCGGCTGCGCATCCGCCCGGTCTTGTCGTCCTCCTGCGGCTCCGGCATCCCGGCGCGGGCTGCCAGCATCTTGACAGCCTCGCCGTAGTCGATGCTGTTGATCTTTTTGGCGAAGCTGATGGCATCGCCGCCCGCCCCGCAGCCAAAGCAGTAAAAGCTCTGGGTATCCGGGTAGACATAGAACGAGGGGGTCTTCTCGCTGTGGAACGGACACAGGCCGCCATAGAGGCGGCCCTTCCGTTTCAGCTGCACATAGCTGCCCACCAGATCGACGATGTCGGTGCGGCGGTTCAGCTCTTCAATGTACTCGTGTGGGATCATGGCTCTTTTTTCCTGCTTCCTTTTATAACACGTGCCACTTGCGGGGCACGAACACATCCTCAAAGGTCCGGATGGCGAACTCGTCGCTCATGCCGCTGATGTAATCGGTCACGGCGCGGTCACGGCCCTCCTGATAGGCCAGCTGCAAATAGAAGTTGGACATCTGGTCGATGTGGGTCAGGTAGTATTCGTACAGTTCCGTGAGGACCTTTTCCACTTTCTGCTCTTCGCGCTTGGCGGTGCGGTCATTGTAGACATTGGCATACATGAAATCCTTCAGCGCAAGGAAGGCTTCCTCTTCCTCCGCGCCCATGGCCACATCGCCGTCGCTGTGGGCGAGGATGCTCTGGATCATGGTCGTGATGCGCTGGGATTTCGTTTCGCCCAGCACGGCGGTGCATTCTCTGGGCAGGATCGCCGGGTCCAGCACCCCGGCACGGACGGCATCTTCGATGTCGTGGTTGACGAACGCGATCTGGTCCGCCATCCGGACGATGCGGCCCTCCGGGGTCGCCGCCCAGGTGCCCTTTGTATGGGTGATGATGCCGTTCCGCACTTCCCAGGTCAGGTTGAGGCCCCGGCCGTTCTGTTCCAGCTTGTCCACCACCCGCAGGCTCTGACGGTAATGCTTGAAGCCATCCGGACAGAGCTTGTCCAGTGCGCTCTCCCCTGCGTGGCCAAAGGGCGTATGGCCCAGGTCATGCGCCAGGCTGATGGCCTCGGTCAGGTCTTCGTTCAGGCGCAGGGCGCGGGCGATGGTGCGGGCGATCTGCGCCACCTCCAGCGTGTGGGTCAGCCGGGTGCGGTAGAGGTCGCCCTCCGGCGAGAGGAAGACCTGCGTTTTCTGCTTGAGGCGGCGGAACGCCTTGCAGTGGATCACACGGTCCCGGTCGCGCTGGAACACCGGGCGGATGGGGTCCTGCGGCTCCGGCCTGGCCCGGCCCCGGCTTGCATCGCTGAAGGTCGCCCAGGGGGCAAAGGTCAGCCGCTCGATCTCTTCGGTACGCTGGCGTACATCCATCCGGTATCCCTCACTTTCATGCTGGTTCCTGCCCCCTTCCCAGCGCAGCTGCGCCCGCAGCTATTGTAGCAGAATTGCTCTGTCGAAGGGGGAATCTTCCTGTCCTGTCCAAAATTATCCTATAAAAATAAAAATCTCTCGGTGCTGCTGCGCCCAGAGCGCAGCGGCCATGCAGCCCTGCATCCGACTGCCCATGGCTCCCACTTCGGGGGAGCTGGTGAGCGAATGCGAGACGGAGCGGGGCATCAGAACGGCGCATAGAACGGCTGCGAGACGCTCACCTCGGCCCCGCCCCGCGTCAGCTCCCGCAGCTGTTCCAGCAGCGGCGGCTCGGTGCCCTCCGGCATCTGCCAGTGCAGGGTCACACGGTCGGTGAACTGCGGGTCGGCGAGTTTGGCCCCGGCGGCGTGGATGAGCAGCGCGGCCCGCTCGTAGAGTGCGTAGTCCACCGTCACTTCCAGCTCCACCACGCTGCGCACCGTGACGACCTCGGCGTTTTCCAGTGCGCGGGCGGTCGCGGTGGTGTAGGCGCGGACGAGGCCGCCCGTGCCCAGCAGCACCCCGCCAAAGTACCGGGTCACGACCACGATGAGGTCGGTCAGGCCGCTGTGCTGCAGCACTTCCAGCGCCGGGGTCCCGGCGGTCTTGGCCGGCTCGCCGTCGTCGGAGTAGCGCTCCCGGTTGCCCTCCCGCAGGCGGTAGGCGTAAACGTTGTGCCGCGCGGTGCGGTTGGCCGCGCGCACCTGCTCCAGAAAGGCCACGGCCTTTTCCTCGCTGTCTGCAAATGCGAGCTGCGCAATGAAGCGGCTCTTCTTCTCCTCATATTCGCCGATGGCTGTGCCCCGGATGGTGCGGTAATCCTCCACGCTGACTCCTCCTGTTTGTTGTGTTCCTTGCAAAACAGTATACCATAAATCCGGGGAAAGAAAAAGCCCGGCACAAGCATTGCTCGTGTCGGGCCTTCCCCGGATTTATTTGAAGCACGGAGATGTCATAATGAAAAAGGTGTCGATTTGCCAAGGTAAACTCGGCAAATCGACACCTGCTGTTCAGATGAAGGTCACTCAAAAGGCGGGTACACATCGTGCCCGATTTGAGAAGCAACTGGCTGCCATTTTACAGGCCCTATAGCTTTGCGTCACAGCCTTTCGACTGCTTTGCCGAGAATATTCAATTCAGTAGATCTTGCATCGCAGTCCAGCCGCCGTTCGTGCGGCTCCCTGACTACTTTTTTATTCTATCATGTTCGTCTTCATTCGTCAAGATTCTGCGGCCGGTTTTTTCCGTTTTTGCAGTTCTTTTTCCTGCCTCCCGGCTGCTGCTGTTTTGTTCCGGCCCGTTTTCTGCCGCCTCGCCCTTTCTGCCCAAAAAGCATCCGGCTCGACGTTGCTTGCGTGAGCTATCGCAAGAAAAGGGGATTTCTGGAAATTTCCAGTGTTTCACGCAGGAAACACCCCCATTCACGCAGGAAAGTCTTGCGTTTTACCCCCCCGTGCTATATTGAGCTTAGCAAGCAACCTCTGTTTTCTGGTTCCTCAATCCATGTTGTGGTACGAGTTGGAAGGGACGGTGGCGCACCGCCCTGTCCGGTTCCAATATACGATTTTATGTGTATAACAGGAGGTATTCTCAATGGTCTCTTATCGCAGACTCGCCATGCGCGTCCTGGGGCATGTTCCGGTGCTTTTCGGCAAGAAAAAGGCATCTCCCCCTCCCCGCGTTGCGGCACAACGGATCGCAGCCCTCGCTCTCGCCTGTGCCATGATGACCGGCATGGCCCTTCCTGCTTTTGCCGGTACCTATGATATCGCCAACGGCTCCATTGAAATTCACGCTAAAGACGACGGCAATTTCATCAGCCAGTGGATTATGAATGAGGGGAAAAAGGAATATTACGGCAATTTCGACGAAAATTATAAGGACCCAGACAGCGAAATCACCATCACCGGCAAAAGCACGGGGAACACGGTCACCATCAATGCAGAGAAGGGCCAGACGGCCAATGTCACCTTGGAAAATGTGGAGATCAACGCCAGCTCAACAGGCCAGGCCGCTGTGGAAGTGACCGGCAGCGGCGATACCAACATCGAATTGAACGGCAACAACACCTTAACGGGTGATTCTGGTCATGCCGGTCTGGAGCATAATAAAGAAACAAATTCCGAGGGAAAAGAGACCAGCGGAAAACTGACCATCACAGATACCGACAACAATGGAAAATTAACTGCCACGGGCGGTTTCGGCGGTGCGGGCATTGGCGGCGGTGAAGGAAAGGACGGACAAGCAGCCATTACTGGCGGCGAAATCACTGCCAGTGGCGGCGATTACGGTGCCGGTATTGGTGGCGGCAGAAACTATAACTCCGCCGGAGGCAATGGCGATGTGACAATTTCTGGTGGTAAGATTACCGCTCGAGGTGATGACCATGCCGCCGGCATCGGTGGTGGTGGCGACTATAATAATCCCACCAATACCGGCAATGGAAATGTTACGATTAGCGGCGGTGAAATCACTGCATCCGGCGGCTGGCTTGGCTCTGGTATCGGCGGCGGAAACTTTGGCACTGGCACTGTCACTATTAAGGGCGACGCCATCATTAAAGACGCACAAGGCGGTGCTGGTGCTGCTGGCATCGGCGGTGGCTCCTATGGTAATGGTGATGTAAAAGTCTCCGGCAATGCAATCATTGCAAACGCCGAAAGTGCAGGTTATGGCTCCGGAATCGGCGCAGGACAGGGGCGAAATAACATCTCAACTGTCGGCAAGGTTACCATTGAAGGCAACGCCAAAATCGAAAATGCAAAAAGTGGCTATGGTGGTTCCGGCATTGGCGGCGGCGCGTACGGCGATGGCACTGTGAACATTGATGGCAACGCAACGGATGGCAAAAAAGTAACGATTGAGAGTGCACAGGGCGGCAACTTTGGCGCAGGCATCGGCGGCGGTTATAAGGGCGATGGCAATGTGACCATCAAAGGCAACGCAGAGATCAAGGATGCAATGGGCGGCGACGGCGGCGCAGGCATCGGCGGCGGCGCGGTCGGCAAGGGCACTGTGATCATTGATGGCAACACAACGGATGGCAACACAATAATCAATAAAGCACAGGGCGGCGAGGAAGGTGCCGGTATCGGCGGCGGCATGGGCGGCCTTGGCTATGTGACCATCACAGGCAACGCAGAGATCCAGAGCGCACAGGGCGGCGACGGCGGCGCAGCCGGCATCGGCGGCGGCGCAGAATCCGAACCGGACGTTGACGGAACCGGAAAGAAAACTGGAAATGAAATCTCCATCAAGAGCACCGAAGCCGGTTCCCCCAACATCACCGCAAAGGGCGGCGCAGCTTCGGATGATGGGCTTTCCGGCGGCGCGGCCATCGGCAGCGGCAGCGTTTATGAGAACGACGACCCGCAATATCGGGAAGAAAAAGCCTCTGCCGCTATCACCATCGAAGGCAAAGTGACCATTACTGCCACCGCAGGCGGAAGCGTTGCCAAGGGCGATGCAATTGCCATTGGCGATACACCGCTCCAAGAACAGAAGTTTGCCGGTTTGCTAGTAGGTGCTATCATCAAACGGTGGGATTCGGCCGGTGTGGATCTTACCCTAGAGGGTGACCAGCCCACTAACCCGGATCAGCCCTCTAAGCCGGATCAGCCCTCTAAGCCGGATCAGCCCTCTAAGCCGGATCAGCCTTCTAACCCGGATCAGCCCTCTAACCCGGATCAGCCCTCTAACCCGGATCAGCCCTCTAATCCGGAGCAGCCCTCTGAGCCGTCGGGTGCGGTCTCGACTTCCGCTCCTGCTGAAGAGCTGACCGCCTCGGATGCAGAGTATCTCGTTACCGTAGAGGGGCTTTCCGTCACCAATGCACTGGAAAAGCAGATCACGCACACCTGCACACAGAATGTCCAAGGCAAGGTCCTTACCATTCGCGTCAACAGCATTGTGGCCACCGCACATCTCACCATGGAGACCCTCCGGACGCTCAAAGCGCAGGGGGTAGAAACCATCCGTTTCTGCACCCTGCTGTACCGTCCGACTTCGGTCTCCATCGACGCACTTCTGAATCTTGGGGTCGATGAAGCCGACATCCTCTGGACGCACAACGGGATCCAGGCCCGCCTGACGGTCGGCGGCACCGATTCCAGCAGCCTTTTGCAATAAGACCCTCTGAACCATAACAGCCGGGAGGCTTCCGTTTCGGAACGCCTCCCGGCTGTTTGGTTATGTACGCCTTGTCTTCCGATTTTTTTCCTTTTCCAGATCTCAACAGAATTTTGTGCGGTATTCGCGGGGGGTGCAGTGCTTGATCTCCCGGAACGTTTTAATAAAGTAGCTGCCGTCCGAGAACCCGCATTCCAGACCGATCTCGCCGGTCTTCAGCCGGGTGGAGCGCAGCAGCTCGGCGGCCTTTTCCACCCGGAACTGCTTGACGTACTGGATGGGCGTGATGCCCAGCAGCTGCCGGAAGCTGCGCAGGCAGGCGCTCTCGCTCAGGGCCACGCAGGCCGCGATCTTCTCCACCGTCAGCTCCTCGGCGTAGTGCTCCTCCACGTAGCGGAGCATCCGCTTCATCCGCTCCGAGGCGATCTGCTCCTGCTCCGAGACCTTGGTCTTGCCGCCCACGCACTGGGTGCTCAGCAGCCGCAGCGCCGCCGAGAGATGATACCGCACCCGGTTCTCGTAGTCGAACGGCTCGTCCGCCACCTCTTTCCAGGCGTCCCGCAGGAAGACGAGTACCTGTTTCTGCCAGGGCACCGCCTCGTCCAGCAGAAAAAACGCCGGGGCACCGGGCTGCAGCAGGGGCCGGATGAGCTTTTGCCAGAAGATGGTGTCCATGCCGCCCACCAGCCGGGGCTGAAAGACGCCGGAGTGGAGCAGGGCGGTGCCCTCCGCCTGCTCCACCGAGTGCAGCGCCCCCGAATTGAGGAAGACGCCCTGCCCGGTCTGCAGCGTCAGGCGGGTCTTGTTCACATCCACATGGAGGGGGCCCTGTATGGTGAGGATGTATTCAAATTCCTCGTGCCAGTGCCACGCCACCGAGTAGCTGGCCAGGTCTTCGGCGTAGCAGGCGATGGGAAACAGCGCACTGCCGTGCTGCACCAGCTCGCGCCCTTCGGCGTCGGCCACGATGTCCGTTTCGCAGTGGATGCCGCCCTCATGGATAATTGTTGCGCAGCTCGTTCGATATGCCATATTGACCAGTTCCTTTCCGCAAATCTTTGAAGATTTTTTATCAATGCCGGTTTTGTTGTACAAAACTTCAGATTTTCTCCTACCACAGCCGTTGGTTTCGTGGTATTATTTCATCAGAGGCCGCAAGTCCAGTATAACACCGAAACGGGAGGAACACAACCCATGGCACAGCTTCTTCTGCCGGTCATCTACCTGGCATTCATCAGCCTCGGCCTGCCGGATTCGCTTCTCGGCTCCGCCTGGCCGAACCTCTACCCCGCTTTCGGGGTGCCGGTATCCTACGCAGGCATCGTCTCGATGATCATCTCCTGTGGGACCATCGTTTCCAGCCTGTGCAGCGACCGGCTGACCCGTGCGCTGGGCACCGGCAAGGTCACGGCCCTCAGTGTGGCGATGACGGCGGCGGCGCTGTTCGGCTTCTCGGCGGCGAGCGCGTTCTGGATGCTCTGCCTCTGGGCCATCCCCTACGGGCTGGGTGCCGGAAGCGTGGACGCTGCCCTGAACAACTACGTCGCCCTCCACTACGAGAGCCGCCACATGAGCTGGCTGCACTGCATGTGGGGTGTGGGCACCATCATCAGCCCGGTGCTGATGAGCCTGGCCCTGACCGGCGGGCAGGGCTGGAACGGCGGCTACCGCATCGTAGCCCTCATCCAGGTCGGCATCACAGCCGTTCTGGTGCTGAGCCTGCCGCTCTGGAAAGGCCGCCCGGCCGCCGAGACTGCGGACGGCACCCCGGCCAGGCCGCTGACGCTGCCCCAGATCCTGGCCATCCCCGGTGCGCGGGAAGTGATGCTCTGCTTCTTCTGCTACTGCGGCCTCGAAACGACGGCGGGCCTCTGGGCCAGCAGCTACCTCACGCTGAGCAAGGGCGTCCCGGCCGACACGGCCGCTGCCTTTGCGGGCCTGTTCTATCTGGGCATCACGGTGGGGCGCGGCTTCTGCGGCTTCGTCACCCTCCGGTTCAACGACACCCAGATGATCCGTCTGGGGCAGACCGTTCTGGCCGTGGGTGTGGCCGCCCTGCTTCTGCCGGGGCCGCAGGCGCTCTCGCTGGCCGGCCTCGTCCTCGTGGGTCTGGGCTGTGCGCCCATCTACCCCAGCATCATCCACTCCACGCCGGACCACTTCGGCGCGGACCGGTCGCAGGCTGTGATCGGCATCCAGATGGCAAGCGCCTATGTCGGCAATCTGGTCATGCCGCCGCTGTTCGGCCTGCTGGCAAACAACGTTGCCCCTGCCCTCTTCCCCGTGTATCTGCTGGCGCTGCTGATCCTGATGATCGTCATGCACGAGCAGCTCACCCGGAAGACGGCGTGCAAATAAACAATTTTCTGACAGGAGGTATTTTTATGCTTCGTATCGAATATTTTGATAAAGACCGTTTCATGCGTCAGGTTTCCGCCAGCCACGGCAGTGTGCTGCTGCATCTGGACAACGGCAAGACCTGTGACCTGAAAGAGGATGCCACCGCATCCTCCATCCTCCGGATGATGGACGCCCCCAGAAAGGGCTTTGACATCACCGTGACCGACCCCGCCGACGTGACCGGCTTCCTGCGCTACATGCTGGAGGCAGGCCGGATGGACCGTGTGGCCGGCTGATCGTTCGCCATTCTCCGTTATTCGCATATTACAGCAAACGCAGAGCGCCCGCTCCGGGGTCAGAAGCCGGAGCGGGCGCTCTGCGTTTTTGTGCGGTGTTACAGGATGCAGCGGCTGATGGCGCGGGCCACATTCAGCAGCTCGTCCTGCCCGATGAACCCGAACTTTGCCTCGTGCTCATCCGCGAAGCAGACCGTCAGCTCAGAGGTCTGGAGCGGGTCGCCGAAGCCTGCGGTCTGGACGCCGAAGTGCAGCACCTTGCGGTACGGCAGGACGAAGATCTCCTGCCGGGTGCCGGTAACACCCTGCATATCCACCAGAAAGATGCGGTGCGAGGTAAAGACCGCCTGGTCGCGCACGGTCTTGTACGCGCCCACGATGGTCTCGCCGTCCAGCAAAAGCGCCTGCACATTCTTGCAGATCTCCTTCTCCTTGATGCGAATGAGGTTCTGCATGGGCTTGTCCCGAAATTCCATAGTTCTATCCCCTTTCAGCATGGTCGTTGGCTCCATTGTAGCACCCCCGGCGGGCTTTGACAAGCGGCACGGAACTCCATTCTACTTGTGAGCGAAAAAACTTTGAGCGTCCAGCAGGAGCTACCCGACATGCCAAGGGTTCTCCCTTCGGGAGAGGTGGCATTGCGAAGCAACGACGGAGAGGGTCAGTAGTTCAGACCGAACCCGCTACGGTAATAGTTGCCGTCGGCGTCGCAGTAAGCGTAGCTGCCGCCGCGCACCCCGGCGAGGATGGCCGGGTCGATGTACGGGTCCTTATCGTAGCCGGGCACATCGTTGGGCGAAGCGCAGATCTCACGCACCACACCGTCGATCTCCTGCTCGGTGATGGCGATGACGGCTGGGTCGGACACCATGGTCAGGCTCAGCCTGCCGGTGGGGGCAAAGTCGCCGCTGATGACGTCCACCTGTGCGTTCAGGGCGTTGTTCAGCGCCACCGTGCTGACGGTGTACTGGATGGTCAGCGCGTCGCAGTAGGGCTCCAGCTTGTCCAGCAACCAGGGGTTGTTCACCACGCAGGTGCCCACGACCTTGCCGCCGCGCGCGTGGATGGCATCGGCCAGCTCCCGGATCTTCTCGACGTCCTTCAGGGTGGTCACCGTGACCTGCTTGCCGGTCTTCTTCTGGCTCTTGTTGATCTCGCGCTCGTCAGTGACGATCTCACCCATCTCAATGACGGGCATGGCGAACTGGTAGAACACCACGCCGTTGCTGATGGGCCACACGTGGAGGTACAGCACATCGGCCTCCTCCGGGGTGGCGACGACGGTGTATCCCTTCTTCTCGAAGGCCTCCGCCAGTGTCTTGCGCAGCGCCTCGTCGGCATTGGCAGAGCCCAGACCGGCACCCATGGCCTGTGCCATTTTGGCAAAGCCGGAGTCCACGCCCTTGAAGGTGACGATGCAGACCTTCTTCTCTTTGGCCAGCGGCAGGATGTGGTCGTGGTTCTTCACCAGCACCACCGCCTTCTGGTTGGCAACGTAGGCCTTCTTCTTGGCACCATCAAAGTTGTCCTGCCGGGCCTGGTCGGCCTGGTCGGGGTCCAGATAGGGGTTGTCCACACGCTTGGTGCGGAACAGGCTCAGCAGACGGTTATAGCTGGCGCGGTCGAGGTCGGCCTTGGGCAGCAGACCGTCCTCCACCGCCTTGATGATGTTCTCCGGGTCGGTGTTGCCGCCGATGACATCGGTACCGGCGGAAATGGCCTTGGCGTAGCGCTGGGGCACCGTCAGGTCCTCCACGCCGTAGATCTGCACACTGGTGATGCCGGAGTCGGAGTTGATGTAGCCGTCAAAGCCCATCTTGTTGCGGGCCAGGTCGGTGAGCAGCTCCTTGCTGTATGCGCTGGGCACCGCCTCGGTGCTGGTCACCTCGCCCCGGTAGGTCTGGGGCACGGCGCGGCCATCGGCGGCGATGCGGGAGTAGTCCGGCATGATGGAGGACGCCTTGTGGTCGAATGCCCGCTGGAACGGGGGCAGATGGTACTTCTCCATCGAGCCGGGGGTGCGGTAGATGCGCCACTGACCGATGGGCACATGCGGCTCGAAGCCGTTCTCGGAGGGGGCATCGCCGGGGAAGTGCTTGACCGTCAGGACGACCGAACCCTCGTTCAGGCCGTCGTCGCCGTTCTGGTAACCCTTGATGAGGGCTTCGGTGATGTCGCTGGTCACATCGGTGCGCTCGCCGTAGGTGCCGTTGGTGCGGGGCCAGCGGGGGTCGGTGGCCACGTCCACCTGCGGGCCGTACATGATGTGCAGGCCCTCGGCCTTCATCATCTTCCGGTCCGTGTCGGCCATTTCATAAACGAAATCTGCGTTGCCGTCTCCCAGCACCGCTGCACCGATGCCCAGAGAGTCCGGGTAGCCGATGTTGATGGGGTTGGTGTGCAGAGAGTACGGAATCGCCACGCCGCCCTTGCAGGCTTCGTATTCCAGCATCTGGGTGCCCGCATTGTGGTACAGTGCCACCATACCGGCCTCGCAGTGCATATCGCCGCGGTAAACGCCCGCCGTGATGTGCTTGTCCAGCACATCGGCGTCATCAATGCTCATGGTCATGCCGGGCAGCGGGCCGGGGATGGGCTTTTCGTCCGGGTCGTGGTGCTTGTAGATCTTGGACATTTCCAGCTTGCCGTCGGCCCCAGTGGCCGCAGCGCGGGTGGGGACCACCGGCGTGTTGAACAGGGTGTTCAGCACAAGGCCAGCCTGCTGGTCCAGGCGCAGATGGGCCACCATATCCTTTGCGCGCTCTTCGGGGCTGAGCCGCCAGTCCTTATAAGGGGCCAGCTCGCCGCTGTTGTCCATATCCTTGAAGTACAGGCCGTCCCTGACGATGACGCCGCAGGTGGTCACACCGATGTCGGGGCCATTTTCGTTGTGGAAGACCACCGGCTCCAGGTAACGGTCGGTGATGCTCTCCCCCGCTTCCAGAGCATAGGGTGCCGGAATGACGCCGTCGCGGGCGTCGGTCCACTGGGCAGCGCTGGTGTATCGAATCTCCATCTTGTTTCTCCTTTTTCGTGCGCGGGAATGCGCAGCTGATATATCACTTGTTGTTTTTTATTATACCCCACGGCCCGATTGTTCGCAAGCGAACAACCCGTGCTTTTCTGAATTTCAGCATTGCTCACAGTGAACGCTCCCGGAATCTATGCAATTTCCCGAACCAGCGCAGCGCGTTCCCGCGATCGGTCTGCTCCGCCGGGCACAAAAAGAGACCGCTGGCCCCGTCGATAACGGAAGGAGCACAGCGGTCTCTCTCGGTTCAGGGCATTACCAGATCATCTGGATGCGGCCTGCGCCGTAGGGATCTTCGTAGTTGAGCAGATAGCCGGGGTAATCGGCCAGCGGGCTGTTGGCACTGGAAAGGTGCGGCAGACCGTTTGCATCCACGCCGCCGAACATGGCTGCGTAGCTGGACATGACGAGGTAATCCTCCGAGACATAGTCCTTGATCAGCTCTGCGCCGTCGAACATGGCGAAGCCGTCGCCCAGGTTGCGCAGGGTGTAGTTCATACCGGCCAGCGCATAGGTGGCGTTCGGGTCCAGAGGCTTGTATGTGCCGGTAGTCTTGTCGTAGATTTCCACATTCGAAACACGCGGGGTCGTAGCACTGCCGACCCAGACATTCTTGTCGTCGGTCTGGACGGTGTTGGGGACCATGGCGTGGATCTCATACTTGGCACCGGCGACCTGCAGGAAACCGCCGTTCTCCTTGCCCTCGGCACCGGCGAAGCGGGCACCAAATTCGAGGGCGTCCAGGATCTGCTGGCCGGTGACGGACATCAGGCAGGCCACATTGCCGAAGGGGCTGACGGTCTTGCAGGTCTTGAAGCTCCAGGGGCCTGCGTCCACATTTGCACGGATGCCGCCGCCGTTCATGATGGCGATGTCGCAGTGGAGGTCTTCGATCTCATTGAAGTAGGCATAGATGCCGTCGGCCACGAAGTCGCCCAGGTTGGTCTCGCCGGAGCGGATGCGGCGCTTGCCGGTGGCGGGGTCGGTGATGTAGAACTTGGAATCGCCCACGGCGATCTCCTCGCCCAGCATGTCGTCCACTGCGCTCACCCACTCGCTGGTGGCAGCGGCCACAGCGGCGTCTGCGCCGTCGTAGCTGGGCAGCAGCTCGGTGGTGATGGAGCCATCGGCACCGAGGGTCATCTTGCCGACATTCTTAAAGTAGGAGCCGGTCTGGGTCAGGGTAACGGCCTTGCCGGAAGCATCGGTCACCTGCTTGTTCTCCATCACGGTGTGCGAATGGCCGTCGATGAAGGCATCGAAACCGGTGGTGTGTGCGATGACCTCTTCGCTGGTCCAGGGGGCGGACGAGGGGTCTACGCCCAGATGGCCCAGACCAATGATATAGGTTGCACCCAGCAGCTTTGCCTTGTCGATGGCCTTCTGGACGGCCTTGTACAGCTTCTGGCCATCGTCGCCGCCGAGGATGTCATAGATGTACTTGGTCTGGCTGGCGTTCATGAAGTAGGCCGGGGTGGACTTGGTAAAGGTCTCCGGGGTGGTAACGCCCACAAATGCGATGCGCGCGCCGCCGATGGTGAAGATCTTGATGCTGGGCAGTACCTTCAGGCCGGTGCGCAGGTCCACCCAGTTGCAGGAAACATAGGGGAACGCGGCTTCCTTCATGGCTGCCTTTGCGCGGGCCATGCCGTAGTCGAACTCATGGTTGCCGGGGGTGGCCAGGTCGTAACCGGCCTCGCTCATCAGCTTGATGATGGTCTCGCCGTCATCCATGGAGCCATAGGCCGTGCCCTGGATGTGGTCGCCGGCGTCCACCAGCAGGACGTTCTGGCCAGCGTCCACATAGCTCTGCTTCAGTGCAGCGATACCGGCATAGGTCAGTTCGGGGGATTTTTTGTCGATGTAGGTGTGCACATCGTTGGTGTAGAGGATGGTAACAGCCGACTTTTCGCCCAGGAAGCAATTGGTCTCTTCGGCCGATGCGGCGGGTGCGCCGAGGGAGACTGCGGTCAGTGCAGTGGCAGCTCCGGCAGCCTTGAGGAAGCTGCGGCGGGAAATGAACTGTTTCACAGGAAATGACCTCCTTCAATTTACGGTACTCTCTTTTTTGCGGCCCCTCTGCCGCCGCCCGCACAAAAGCTCCCCAACGGGGAGCCGTGGTATGCAGCGCAGCCGCAGCGAGGTCTGCATTTCTGGATTAAGCATATCACAGAATGCCGCTCCGGGCAAGAGAAAACTGTAAAATCCGCGCAAATCCTTTTCACAAAAGTCGTACTATTTTGGAAATTCTCCGTAAAATCATACGAAAAAGGGCCAGGCCCTGCATCCTGTCTCAGGGTGCAGAGCCCGGCCGCATTCAGGGGGAGGTCCAAACTGGATCGGAGGAGACGTTTGAGAAAACGCCTTAAATGGCGTTGTACTCCTTGAGGAACTTTTCAAGGTCGGTGCCCTCGATCTTCTTGAGCACTTCCTTGAGGGCCACCCTCTGGATGAAGGGCAGGTCCATATCGGTCAGCTTCTTGCCGTCGCGGAGCTTGACGGTGGCGTCGATCAGGCAACGGACATCATAGGTGCTGCCCCAGACCTCCGGCACACCGCGGTCGATGTCCAGCAGGGTGTAAACAGCCTCCATGCCGGTGCGCATCGAATACTCGGTGGTGAAGATGGTGTCGCGGCCGGTCTCGGCAAACTGGCCCAGGAAGGCGAAGTTGACGGCACCCTTCGGCACGATGTCGGGGCGGTCGCCGAAGGCGCGCGGCATGAAGAAGGCGTCGATATACGGCATCATGACCGGCACGGTGTTGGCGCTGTGGTCGGCCAGCTCGGCGATGTCCTCCGTGGGAACGCCCAGATGGTACAGCCACTCCATGCAGATCTCACGGCCGGTGCAGTCGCGCATGGGCTTCTTCACATAGTCGCCGGGCTTGTCGCTGAACAGGCCGTAGACCCAGACGCAGAGCTGGTTCTTGG
>OIBG01000064.1_pt1 | contig 32964 bp, 31 predicted proteins | sample 1581011 | NCBI WGS metagenome assembly OIBG01 (sample SAMEA3882533, study PRJEB24775) | human gut metagenome | biome: human-associated habitat; feature: intestine environment; material: feces | place: Netherlands | collected 2009/2010 | reverse complement strand
CTTTTGGCTTAGCAGCTGCCGCACCTCGCTCGCCGTATCGGCACTTAGAATTATGTGGTATTGCCTTATCCTTATCCTGATCGGGAACCAGCGCACCGTTTAATGAACCATAAGAAATCTTTTTTAATATGAGTTGTTTTTGGATCGTTTTATCATCCGCTTTGCCCTTAAGCCCAAAGGCCGATCTCATCGCCGGATCCATTAAAAACCTCTGGCATTGAAGGCACAAATCATAAGCTTCCTCTTCAGATGGCACCAGTTCTATCGCACAGATTATAATCGTAGAGCGGGCAGATATTTTTTGTTATCGTTTTCTTTCTTGTGTATTTTCCCCTTGGCTGATACAATGTAGAAAAAACAGTTAAGGAGCATCCCCAATGATTCGTGAAATTTGCAAAGACGAGACTTTTCTTGCGCAGAAAGCCGCGCCCGCCACGGCGGCGGACCTTGGCGTAGCGCAGGACCTGATGGAAACTCTGATTGCCCACAAGGATGGCTGCGTGGGTATGGCGGCAAACATGATCGGCGTGAACAAACGCATTATCGCTTTTGAGAATGACGGCGAATACATGGTCATGTTCAACCCTGTCATCGTCAAACAGTCCGGAGCCTATGAAACGGACGAAGGCTGCTTATCGCTTACCGGCACGCGGAAAACCAAGCGCCACAAAGTCATCAAAGTGCAGTGGCAGAATGAAAAATTCCAGACGCGGCTTAAAACGTTTACCGGCTGGACGGCGGAAATCATCCAGCACGAAATTGACCACTGTGAGGGAATTTTGATTTAACCTTTTTCTTTTTCCTGCATTTGGCTTTCGTTCAGCAGGTTCAGTTGTTTCAAACCTCTTTCCAGTGTGCCTCAATGGCAGCGCGGTTCAGCTGCTCACCGATCACGATGATCACTTCCTGCGCTTTGGCAATGGGTTTTAAGGTCATGGCGTCGCGGCTGGCGTTCAGCTCCAGCCAGCCATTTCCATCCGAAGTAAAGCCTTTAATGCGCATAATGCGGCCGCAGGAGGCATCGGCAAACAGTTCATTCACCACTTCTTTCAGCCGCGGCAGGGGTAAGTGACGGTCGATAAAATAGAGCGAAGAAAACACATCGTGCTGGTCAAAGTGCATTTTTTCATAGCTGGCCTGCTTGCTGCCGCAGGCGGCAACGGCGGCCAGGTCCTGCGGGGTCAGGTCCTCCCAGTTTTTGCGCAGTACATCTGCGCCAAAGCGGCGGGCGCAGCCGTTTTGCTCCAGCGCGTGGTTCAGGTAGTTTACCGTGGAATCCATCTCGGCCGGGGTAGCCAGCTGGCTGCGGCTCAGCACCACCATGCCGGCATTGGCGGTTTCGGACGCCAGCAGGTAGGCCGACTGGGGCGAAAGCTGCTGCTCCTGCTTGGCATCCACAATAGCAATCACGTTGCCCATACGGTACCACTTATCCAGCGGTTCGTCGTGCAGGATGTCAAAAAATTCATCTACATCAAAAATACCGCTCGGCTCAATAATGACCCGGTCAAAGCCCTGCATGGCCAGCGAGATCAATTTGGTGCGCATCCGGCGCTGGTGGGTGTCGCAGTCGCACCCGCCGCTGATCGTCTCGATCTCGCAGTGGTCGCCCAGAAGGTCCTGCACCAGCATGGCGTCCACGTTCACGGCGCCGAAGTCATTTTCCAGAATGCAGACATTGTGCCCCTGTGCCACCAGATATGCCGCGTACCGGCGCAGAAATGTGGTCTTTCCGGCTCCCAGAAAGCCGGTGATGAGATCTACCTGTACCATCGTTGTCCCCTCCGCTGTTTTGATTTCAGGGTCAGTATACTATAACCGGCAAAAACAAGCAAGGGGAAGGCGTTGTGCCTTCCCCTTGTCTGGTCCTTATAGAAACTCTACGCTTCCATCCTCGATGTGGTACATACCGATTCAGCGGCCCACCGAATCGCGGCCAAAAAAAGACGCCGGTGCAGCGCACTGCATCAGCGTCCGGAGGATCATTTTCTCTTATGCGTGGTTGAAGCCCTTGCCGAAGACCTCGGTGGTGCTCAGCATGGACATGAAGGCGTTCAGATGCTCTTTGTGGATGAACTCCTGCAGCTGGTCGGCCTCGTGGCGGGTGAGGGTGGTGTAGATGATGTAGTGGGGCTTATCGGTGTAGGCACCGAAGCAGGGCGTATAGGTCGCGCCGCGCATCAGCTTGCGCATGACGAAATCGCAGATGGGTTTCTTTTCATCACAGACGATGAGGATGGCCTTGCACATCTTGATCTTTTCCAGCACGGCGTCGATGACCAGCGACTTGACCGTCAGGCCCACGAAGGAATAGAGCGCCGTGTACAGGTCGAAGACGAAGCAGGCTGCGATGACCATGAACAGGTCGGTGATGAACAGTGCGACCGCGATGCTGTGGATGTGGGTGTATTTTTCCACGATGAGGGCGATGATGTCGGTGCCGCCGGACGATGCGCCCACATTGAACAGCAGTGCCGAGGCGATGGCCGGCAGCGCAATGGCGAAGAGCAGGTCCAGCATGGGCTGGTCGGACAGCGGGCCGCTGAGGGGGCAGAGCTTTTCAAAAACCATCAGCTCCACCGACATCACAAAGGTCGCATAGCCCGTGGTCATGGCGAACTCTTTGCCCAGAAAGATGAGGCCCACCACCAGCAGCACGAGGTTCGCCGCCGAGGAGAAAGCCGAGGCCGACATCGGGGTCAGCTTGGCCACCAGAGCCGCCGTACCGGTCACGCCGCCAAAGACGAAGTTATTGGGGAACTTGAAGAAGTACACGCCCACCGACATGATGGAGATGCTCAGTGTGATGAGGACGTACTGCTTGACGTACTTCATCACCTTTTCCCGCTGGGTCATTTCCGCAGATGTTTCCATAAACTCTCTTTTCCTTTTTCCTAATCAACCAAACAGTTTTTTCGTATTGTGGATATAGACCGACAGCACCAGCCCGACGCAGATATACAGCATCATCACCGAGCTGCCGCCCGCCGAATAGAACGGCAGGGTGACGCCGATGACGGGCAGGACGCGCAGGTTCATCCCCACATTGACCGCGATCTGGGCCATGAGCGCCCCGCCGATGCCGGCGCAGATGAAGGTGCCCAGCAGATCTTCGCTGCGGGCACCGGTCAGAAAGGTCTTGATGACGATGGCGAACAGCACCCCCAGCACCACGCAGCAGCCCACAAAGCCGGTCACGTTGCCGATCCAGCTGAAGATGAAGTCGTTGTGGGCGTTGGGCACACTGTAATAACCGCCGCCAAAGAGGCCGTTGCCGAAGATGCCGCCGCTGCCCAGCGCGATCTCACCGCGCTGCTGCTGGTAGATGATGTTCTTCCAGATGGCCTCGCTGGGGGCCCAGCCGGTCTTGTTCTCCGGGTCCAGCACAGCCAGGATGCGGTACCACTGGTAGCCCTTGCCGATCTTATCGCTGAAAAAGGCAAAGGCTGCCGCCATCGCCATGCCCGCTGCCGCCAGCGCCCCGATGATATACTTCCAGCTCAGGCCCGCCGCAAACATCATGCTACACCCGATGATGGCATAGATGATGGCTGTGCCGTCGTCGCCCTGCACATGGATGATGAGGATGGGGACGGCCAGATGCAGCAGCAGCTTGCCCAGCTCCTTCGGCTCGTTGATGCGCCCCCGCACATTGTTCAGGTGCATCGCAAAGGTCAGGATGAAGCTGATCTTGGCCAGCTCCGTGGGCTGCAGGGTGAAGCCGCCCAGCTTGTACCAGGAGTAGTTGTCGGTGTCGCCCGCATTGTAGCCAATGGTCAGCGGGCCGACGGTCACGTTCCGGATGAACAGCGTCGGCAGCACCAGACCCCAGGTCAGGGCTACATGCACCGGCCACACCTTGACGAGGCTGCGGTAGTCGACATTGGACAGCAGCAGCGCCACCACGATGCCGATGAGGGCCGAAACGCCCTGCACCAGCGCGCGGCGGTAGTCGCCGATGCCGGTGATCTGGCCCGTAAGCCCATCCACGGCAAATCCATTGCCCTGCTTCGCCGCCCAGGACGACAGCGCCACGCAGGCCATCACGCTGCTGAAAATGCACAGCAGCAGGTACACTTTATCCGTTCGTTTGAAATATCGTTGAATGCTCTCCAAAGAAGCACCGCCCTTTCGTGTTCCAGCAGGGGGAGCTTTTTTCCGCTGCTCCCCCATTTTAGTGTATTATACAGCAATGCGTGATTCTGCGCAAGACGGGGTGTATTTTTCACAGATTTTTCGTGCGGCTGTGACAGCTTTGCAAAATCCTGCCGACCGGCCTTGACAAAGCGGAACAGACCCTCTACAATGGACGTGGAAGCCCTGCCGACCGGCAGGCCCTCTGGAGGACTTTTTGCATGAAAGCACCCGTTCAACGATTTTTATCTGCGCTCTGCGCATTGAGCTTTTTGCTCGCTGCCCTCTTCCCCACTGCCGCACTGGCAGCCGGTGCGGACGACCTGGCCGTTTCCAATACCCTGACCCGCGAGGATGCGGCCCAGATGCAGGAGGCGGACAGCGCCGTTGCAGCCCTGACGGACAGCGGCGATTTTGCTGCGCTCTCCCGCGCCGAGCGCTTTGCCGCCGCACAGGCCCAGCTCCAGCAGCTGGCGGAACAGGGCCTTGTTTCGGTGCGCTCGATCTACATAGACGAAGCGAACGGCATGGTCAGCTTCTCCTACAGCTGCGGTGTGCAGGGCGGCATCCTCGTGGATGACCCGGAGGAGGAAAACGCCGCCATGACCCTCTCCCAGATGCCCTCGGTCGATCTGCAGGAGATGTCCAATGCCCCCCGCGGAAATCTTGGTTCGGCCATGATCTACTATGCCTTCGACAACACGGTCAACAGCTCCCGCTATCCTTATTACTCTTATATGAAAGGCTTCTGGACGGCCATGGGGCTGAACACCCGCATCGACACGATGGTCACAGTGGCAGACCTACGCCGGATGGACCGGTATGACCTGTGTATCCTGAGCGCCCACGGTGCCTACTACACCTACGCGCGCGGCCTGTTCCGGCAGCTGCGCACCGAACCGGTCATCCTGCTGACGGAGGAATCCAGCATGACGCGGGATCTCTTCTATGGCTTTGACCTGCTGACCCACCGGGTCATCAAGATCAACGGCCGGTACTGCGTCACAGCGGGCTTCTTCAAGAATGCCTACCGCTTCGGCCAGCTGAAGGACACCCTCGTCTACTCCGAAACCTGCGAGTTCCTGGGTGTGGACGACAGCACCGACCTCTCGATGGCAAACGCCCTGCTGGCAGGCGGTGCCTCCGCTGTGGTGGGCTATGTCAACAATGTCTACACCGTTTACTCCCGCAGTATGCTGTGGGACACGGTCAACTACCTCATCCTGGGGCAGAGCATTGGGCAGGCCGTAGCACACGCGCAGGCGACCTATGGCACAGACGACCTCGTCTGGTACACCGCGCAGGGTGGCAAGCGCCCCCATGCGGCGGCGGCCTACACCATGCTGCTGGGCGATGCCGATGCGGCCCTGCCCATCGTCGAAGAGCCTGCCGACGAGACGCCCGTGCAGCAGGCCGCGTAAGCGTTGCACTTTGAGGCGATTTATAGTATACTGGGGGATGGCAGAAATCTGCCATCCTCTTTTTTCAAACCCTCAGTCCTGCCTTCGGTCCGCCGGGGCGGATTGAGCCTCCAGATGGGAGTGCATCTTATGTCTCAATTCATCACGACTTCGCGGGAGGAGACCGTGGCACTGGGCAGGCGGCTGGCCGCTGCCCTGCCGGACGGCTCCCTCATCGCGTTTACCGGCGGTCTCGGCGCAGGCAAGACCGCTTTCTGCGAGGGCCTGGCCGAGGGCCTTGGCTGCACCGACCCGGTCAGCAGCCCCACCTTTGCCATCGTGAACTATTACCGCGGCCCGCGCCCATTCGCACATTTTGACCTCTACCGCATCTCCACCGAGAACGACCTGTGCGCGGCCGGGTTCTACGATTATCTGGATCAGGGGGCCATCGTCGCCGCCGAGTGGAGCGAGAACTTCGCCGACCTGCTGGCGCTGGAAGACCCGATCCGCATCCACATCGAGCGGCTGGACGATACCACCCGCCGCATCACCATCGAGGGGGTCGAACTATGAACATTTTAGCCGTGGACACCGCCGGAAAGACCGTCGGCGTGGCCCTGATGCAGGGCGACCGCCTGCTGTATGAGTGCTATCTGGATGCCGGGATGACCCACAGCGAGACGCTGATGCCCCTCATCGACGGCTGTCTCCGGCTCTGCGGCCTGACCTGCAAGGACATCGACCTGTTCGGCGTCAATGCCGGCCCCGGCAGCTTCACCGGCCTGCGCATCGGGCTGGCTGCGGTCAAGGGCCTTGCCTTCCCGCGCGAAACGCTCTGCGCCCCGGTCTCGACGCTGGAAGCGCTGGCCGCAGCCCACACCGGCGAGGGCACCGTGCTCTGCGCACTGGATGCCCGCCGCGCACAGGTATACAGCGCTGCGTTCGACCTGGCCACCCACGCACGGCTGCTGGACGACGACGCCCGCGCCGTGGCTGACCTTGCCCAATTTGTAGAAAATTGCAAAAAGCCCCTGTTTTTTGTTGGTGATGGCGCATCTCTGTGCTATAATAAATACAGCAATGTTCCGGGTGTGCTCTGTGTGCCGCCTGCCCTGCGGGGCGGGCGGGCCGCAGCCGTTGCGCTGGTGGCAAAGCAGATGGCCGAGCGGGGCGAAGCCGTCCTGCCCGAAGCCCTTCTGCCGGATTACCACCGGCTGAGCCAGGCCGAGCGGGAACGCGCCGAGCGCCTTGCCGCCGAAGCCGCCCAGAACGTCAAAACGGATAATGGAAAGGACTAAGACCATGGCAAAACCCATTGCTCTCGCCGCTGACCACGGCGGATTTGAACTGAAAGAAGCCGTCAAGGCTCATCTGGACGAGCTGGGGCTGGAGTACATCGACTTCGGCACCCACAGCACCGCCAGCGTGGATTATCCCGATATGGCCCTGCCCGCCTGCGACGCCGTTGTGAGCGGCCAGTGCAGCAAGGCCCTGCTGTTCTGCGGCACCGGTGTCGGCATCAGCATGGCCGCCAACAAGGTCAAGGGCATCCGCGCCTGCTGCTGCTCCGACAGCTTCAGCTGTGAGTACACCCGCCGCCACAACGATGCCAATGCCCTGTGCATGGGCGGCCGCGTCGTCGGCCCCGGCCTGGCCTGCCAGCTGGTGGACCTGTTCCTGAACACCCCGTTCGAGGGCGGCCGCCACGCCAACCGCATCGCCAAGCTGATGGCGATCGAGAACCGGTAAACCTGTCCGTTCGACCTCTCCGTCATCGCTGGCGAGCCGAAGGCGAGACGGAGAGGTTTTATCCAATAAAAAAGGAGCGTTTATTATGACCCCTATGATCGTTGAGCATCCCCTGCTGCAGCACAAGATCAGCCTGCTTCGCAACAAGCAGACCGGCACCAAGGAGTTCCGTGACCTCGTTGGCGAGATCGCGACCCTGCTGTGCTACGAAGCCACCCGTGACCTGCCTCTGGAAGAGGTCGAGATCGAGACGCCCATCACCATGGCAAAGACCAAGGTCCTGGCTGGCCGCAAGCTGGCTCTGGTGCCCATCCTGCGCGCAGGCATGGGTATGCTGGACGGTATGCTGACCCTGCTGCCCGCCGCAAAGGTCGGCTTCATCGGCCTGTACCGCGACGAGACCACCCTGCAGCCCGTGGAGTACTTCTGCAAGCTGCCCCAGGATATCGCTGAGCGCGACGTCCTGGTCCTGGACCCGATGCTGGCCACCGGCGGCAGCGCCATCGACGCCATCAGCCAGATCAAGAAGCACGGCGCAAAGCGGATCAAGTTCATCGGCCTGATCGCTGCTCCGGAAGGCATTGAGGCCCTGCACAAGGCACACCCCGATGTTGATATCTATCTGGGTGCCAAGGACGACCACCTGAACGAGAACGGTTACATCGTGCCCGGCCTGGGTGACGCAGGCGACCGTATCTACGGCACCAAGTAATCTCAACCGAACGAAAAATGGCTGTGCAGCCCGGCTGCACAGCCATTTTTTGTTGCTTATCTGCCGCGGCCACCGCCGCCGCCATGGAACGAGCCGCCGCCTGCGTGGAAGCTCCCGCCGCCAAAACTGCCGCCGGAGCGTCCGCCGCCCATGCCGCCGCCAAAGGAACCTCCGCCGAAGCCGCCGCCCCCACGGGGAGGACGCGGCCCGCCGCCGCGCGGCGGACGGGGCGGGCGGGGGCCTCTGGGGCCGCCGGGGCCCAAGTCGTCATACGGCGGTCTGCGGCGGCGCCGGCTGCCCAGACCGTAGCCCAGACCAAAGCCGAAGAAGGGACCGAAACCGCCACCGCCCATGCCATGCCGGATGCCGCTGAAGATCACCTTCAGGGCAAACAGGATGACCAGAACGGACAGAAGCGTCACGAAGGGCGATTGATAGGATGCCGCCGGGGCATCGTAATAGGAATCATTGTAACTGCCCGTATTGCCATTGCCCACCGTGCCGGTGCTGCCGGTCGTGCCACTCAGGGTCACGCCGTAGATGTCGGCAATGGTGCTGGCCACATTCTGGGCACAGGTGGTCACGGCGGCGTCATAGTCGCCCGCCGCAAAGCTGTCCTCCATGGTCTGTGCAATGGCGCTGGCCTGCTTTTCCAGTGTGGTGTTGCGGAAGCCGTCGCCTGTCGCCAGATAATAGTCGCCATCCGCATACTGCTGGGACTGCATCACCAGAAGGATGAGCACACCGTTGTTGTTGCTGGAGCTGCCCAGCCCCCAGGCGTTGGCGGCCTGCACGGCGTAGTCCTCGGTGGAGACGCTGCCCGTGTACTCCACGGTCAGCACACCGATCTGTGCCCCGCTGCACTGTTCGGTCAGCTGGGCGTTGAGGTTCTCGATCGTCGTGGCGGTGCTGTCGCTCAGGACATTGGCATCGTCCACGACGCACTGGTCGCTGGGCAGGCTGGGCAGCTGGGCCTTGGCCGCAAAGGCAGCAGGCACCAGCGCCGTGACGCCGACCGTCAAAACCAGCAGCACGGCGCACAGCCGGGAAGCAAATCGTTTCATCGTTTTCATGCGAAAGGTTCCACCTCCTTGACGCCGAACAGGCTTTTCAGCACACTGGCCGGGAAGCCGCCGGTGTCCTTCTGATACGCGTAGACCTTTTCGTTATAGGTCAGGTTGCCGATGATGGTGGCCGCGCTGTTGAACTGGCCGTACTGGCCCTGCACCGCGCCCATCTTCATGGGGTCAGAGGCCTGCTCCTGCAATTTTGCGTAGAGCTGGTCGATGGCCGCGCCCAGGGCGGCATTGTCTTCGTAAATGGCGTGCATCCGGGTCTTGCCCGTATTCACACCGTCCAAGTCGTTGTTGAACACGCTCAGCGCGTCCTGCGCGGCCAGCACCTCGGCGTTGTCGGCCCCCAGCGTATTGACACCGGTGGTGAGGATGTTCGCCGCCGTGTTGGCGCGGGTGGTCAGCTCTTCGCTCAGGGTGTAGCCGCCATCGGCTGAAACACCGACGGTGTACCACTTGGCGGCTTCGTTGGCCTTGGCCTTGAGCTTGGCTCCGCCAAAGCCGAAGAATGCCGCCAGCATGACCACCACGCTCAGCGCAAGGGCTGCGCCCTGGGTGTGCAGTGCCGCCGGAAGGGCCGCTTCCAGCCCGGCCAGCTTCTGCTGTGCCGGGGTCAGGCGGGCCGTTTCGGTCTTCGGTGCCGCCTCGCGGTAGCTGCCTGCGTCAAAGCCGCCGGGGTTGGGATTCTGATTCTGGGAAAAATCTGCGTTCGCCATCTTAGCTCCGGATCTCCATCATCTTGGTCTTGAGTTCGTCCTCGATGCGGGTCAGCTCCTGCTCGGCCGCCACCCGCTTTGCGCGGCCCTCGTTCTGGATCTTGTTCAGCTCGTCAAGGGTCTCGATGAGGCTCTTGTTCGTCTGCTGCAGCGTCTCGATATCGACCACGCCGCGCTGGGACTCCCTTGCCGTCTCGATGGTGCCCATTTTGAGGGCCTCGGCGTTCTTCTTGAGCAGGTCATTGGTCATGTCGGTGACGGCGCGCTCGGCCTGCATGGCCTTCTGGGTGTGGGCCAGACCCAGCGCCAGCACCATCTGGTTCTTCCACAGGGGGATGGTGTTCACGATGGTGGACTGGATCTTTTCGGCCATCATGGTGTTGTTGTTCTGCAACAGGCGGATCTGCGGGCCCATCTGCAGGCTGATGTTCCGGGTCAGCTCCAGATCATAGAGCTTCTTTTCAAAGCGCTCGCACTGGTCGGCCAGGTCGCGGGCAGCCTGGGCATCTTCGGGCAGTCCAGAGGTCTTCGCCTTGTCCATGGCCTGCTGCAGCTCGTTGGCGCGAACCTCGGCCAGCTTCTTTTTGCCGGCCAGGATATACATGCTCAGCTCCTTGAAGTAGGCCATGTTCAGGTCGTACATCTTATCCAGCATCGCGATATCCTTGAGCAGCTGGACCTGATGGCCCTCCAGCATGGACTGGATGTTCTCCACATTCGTCTCGGCCTTGCTGTACTTGGTCTTGAGATTGTCCAGCTGGTCGCCCTTCTTCTTGAAGAAACCCAAAATGCCCTTCTGCTGTTCTTCGTTGGCGTCGAAGCTCTTCAGCTCCCCGATGAGGTCGGTGATCATGTCGCCCACCTCGCCCAGGTCTTTCGTGGAGACCTTGGAGAGGGCGGCTTCGGAGAAGTCGCCGATCTTTTTCTGGCAGGCGGAGCCATACTGCAGCACCTGCTGGCTGTTGGTGATGTCGATCTTTTCTGCGAAGGAATCCACCATCGCCTGCTCCTCCGGGGTCAGCCGGACTTCCGGTGCGGCGGGGGCGGGAGCTTCCTTCTTCTCCTCCACCGGCGCAGCAGCGGGAGCGGGGTCCAGCGTCAGAGTGGGTACTGCGGGGGCATCGAGGTCAAAATTCAGGGTATTGTTATCAGCCATTGTTGATTCCGTCCTTTCCAGTTCCAACAGCGCCTGCCGCACGGCGGCCTGCGCCGGTCTTCCGTTATAAGCCCTGGCCCTTGAGCATGTTCTGCAGCACGGTCAGGTCTGCCGAGAGGTCCATACTCTCCGCCGCATAGAGGGCATCGAGCTGGTTTTCAAATGCCGTGGCAATGGACGCTGCATTGTGCTCCACTTCCGCGCGGATGGAAGCGGCGTTCTCGCCTTTGACGCCCTGCCGGGCCAGCCTGGCGTACTGCTGCAGCACGTTCACGGCATCGGGCAGGTAGTAGTTGGCGAACCGACGCACCTGTTTGGCCTTGGCGGGGCTGGCCTCCACCGTCTCCACGATGGAGCGGCCCGCTTTTTCCATCCGGGTCATCGCCGCCGAGAGGTTCGGGTCCGGCAGGGCCTCGTTCAGAGCGTGGAGGGTATCCAGCTGCTTCTGCATCCCGGTGAGCATGGCGTCCACATCGTCCACGCCGGTGTGGAAGGGCACTTCGTGTTCCACCACGCGGGGCGGGCAGATTTTTTTTGCCGCGCCGAACGCCGCGCAGGCACCGCCCAGCGACACCAGCAGCGCCCAGAGCTGATACACCGGCAGCACCGCGCAGAGCACCACGAACACCAGCGCCGCCGCATACCACGGCAGAACGCTGGGCTTTGAGGTGCGAATGATCTTGCTCATGTTTCGAACTCCTTGTCCGGGAGCCTGCGGCTCCCTGTATGGTTCCATAATAAAGCCTTTTGGGAAAAACGCAAGCGTTTCACGAATAATTTACAGCTTTGAAATCAAGATTTCATGGCTTGCCCTCTCAGTCATCGCTCCGCGATGCCAGCTCTCCCATAGGGCGAGCCCTTGGCAGGCCGGGCAGGTCTGTGCGTTGTCGCCTGCGGCTCCTGCACAGTCGGGCTTCGCGCTCAAGGCAAGATCCAGCGTTCCAAAGCGTTCCCCCAAATCTCTTTCAGCCGGTCGGGGCGGCAGGCGGCGTTGGCAGGGCTGGTGCTGGGCAGCTTGACTGCCGGGATGCCGCTGATGGGTTCCAGATAGTTGGTATAAATCTTATAGGCCGTCGCCCCGTTGCAGAACACCGCCTCGATGGGCGCTTTTGCCAGCAGCCCTGCGATGTCGTTGGGGACCACATCCCGGATGGACGCATCCGACGCCCCGGTGATGGTGCAGCGCTCCAGCGTGTCCCACAACGCCAGCCCATGGCGGAGGATGATCTGCTTTTTGGCCTCGATGTCCTCCCGCGCGGGCACGGCTTCCCCGGTCAGCGCGGCCAGCATGGGCCAGAAGCGGTTCTGCTGGTGGCCGTAATAGAACGCCATCTCGCGGCTTTTCGGGCTGGGCCAGGTGCCGAGGATGAGGGCGCGGCTGTGCGCGTTGTAGACCGGCGCAAAGCTCATTCCGCCACGCCTGCCTTTTCCATCGCGTCCCAGGCCGAGCCAAGGTCGCGGCCGGAGGGCACAGCCTTCGGGCCGTCGAACCAGAGTTCCTCGATGAGAGCGGCCAGGCCGTCCTCCCGCACATCGCCGATGACGCGGTCGGCCGCAGCCTTTGCGTCGGCGGTGCCGTTGGCCATGCAACAGCCGAGGCCCGCCGCCTTCAGCATCCCCACATCGTTGGCGGAATCGCCCGCCGCCACGGCGTCGGCCAGGGTCAGGCCCATCTTCTCGCACAGGTCCGAAAGCCCCACGCCTTTATCCATGCCACCGCGCACGACGTCGTAGCAGCACCAGCCGTCTCGGCCGACACCGCCCGTCTGCATGAAGTGCAGGCCCAGGTGGCCGAACTTTTCGTGGAAGCGGGCCAGCTCCTGCGGCGGCATGACCACGAAGGCCGCGTGGGGCATGTCGATGAGGTGGCGGTCCTGGTCCTCACCATCCAGGCAGGTCAGGCCGCTTTTCGGCAGGGAATCGTAGAAGCTCTTCAGTGCATCGTACTCGCAGTAGGCATAATAGGCATCCCGGTAGTTGAACTGCAACGGGTAGTTGTAATCCTCGCAGAAATCCACGAGGGCGTACATTTCCTCGTTGGTCAGCGGATGTTCGGCCACGACGGTGCCGTTTTTGTCCACGACACAGGCCCCGTTGCAGGTGATGGCGTAATCGAAGCGGATGCCGCCCAGCTGCTCTTTGTTGACGACACAGTACCCGCGCCCGGTGCTGAGCACGAACCTGCCGCCCGCCGCCTGCATCTTTTTCACGGCCCGGACCACCGCCGGGTGGGGCTTCGGCTCCCCGAAGGGGACCAGCGTGTTATCGAAATCACTTGCCAGAAGTTGATATTGCATGGTGTTCTCCCTTGCTTTTATAATATGTTCCAGTATACCACAAAAAGCCGCCCTGAGCAATTTCAGGACGGCAGATCAAATAATAAATCCGGCTCAGCCCACCAGCGCGACCACGAGCTGGATGCCCACGCCCACGGCAGCGCCGGAGGCCCAGGTCAGGCCGGTGATGAAGAGGTTCTGCTTCCAGGAGGGGTTCGCCCGCCAGAGCACCGCCAGGCCCACGCCTGCGCCGGTGCACAGGCCCGCCACCAGGCTGGAAAAGCGGAGGGCACCTTCGACGTAGAGCTGGGTCAGCAGAACGCTGGCCGCACAGTTGGGGATGAGGCCCACCAGCGCCGAGAACACCGGCTGGAAGAAGCCCATCTGACCCAGAACGTCCGCGAACACATCCTCGCCCACGCCCTCGACGATGAGGCCGAAGAGCAGGCTGAACCCGAAGATGAAGACGAAGATCTCCAGCGTATGGCGGAGTGCGGCCTGCCAGATGGGGCGTTCATGCCCCTCCTCGTCATCGTGGGTCTCATGGCAGTCGATCTCATCGGCGCTGCCGGTGTAGCCGCCCCGCAGGGACTTGGGCAGGATGCCGCGGAGCACAAAGTCCAGCACCAGACCCACTGCAATGGCGTACAGTACCTTGATGACCATCAGCAGCACGAGCTTATCCCAGTACGCCGGCATCGAGATCAGCAGCGGCACCGCCTCGTCGCTGGTGGCGATGAACACCGCGATGAGGGTGCCCAGCGAGATGACGCGGGAGGCATAAAAGTTCGATGCAATGGCCGAAAAGCCGCACTGCGGCACACAGCCCAGCAGCGACGCCGGGATAGCCCCCCAGCGGCCGCTGCGTTCCAGCACGGCCTCGATCTTCTCGCCGTGGCGGTGCTCGACGTATTCAATGAACAGATAGGCCAAAAACAGAAAGGGCAGCATCTTGGCCGTATCGACCAGGCTCTCGCCCAAAACATCCAAAAACAGTTCCATACGGGGTTCTCCTTGCACCGGAACGGCGCTTCAGTTTTGTAAATTGCAAATTGATTGCGTTTTCGTGCAAGGGAGATTATACATGGTTTCGGCGCAAATTGCAAGAGGAATTTGCAATTTATTTGCAAATTTGTTTTATGCAAGGATTTTCCCCTCTTCGTCATTGCTTCGCGCACTTTTTATAAAGCAAAAGCTCCCCCTTTCGGGGGAGCTGTCGAGCATGTTTGCGAGACTGAGAGGGTTTACCCCTTCAGAGGCACAAAGCCGACGAGGTCTTTGACGACCTCGCCGCCGATGATGAGGCCGGCGACCGACGGCACAAAGGCATTGGAGCCGGGGACGGAGCGGCGGATGGTGCACTTGCGCTGGGTGCCCGGCGGGCAGATGCAGTGATTCTTGCAGCTGATGGAATCGTCCTCAATGGGCGTCATGACAGGCTCCTTGGAATAGACGACCTTCAGGTGCTTGATCTTCCGCTTGCGGCACTCGGTGCGCATGACCTTGGCCAGCGGGCAGACGGAAGTTTTGTAGATATCCGTCACCTCAAAGCGGGTGGGGTCCATCTTGTTGCCTGCGCCCATGGCACAGATGATGGGCGTGCCCGCCTCCTTGGCCTTGACCACCAGCGCGATCTTGCCGGTGACGGTGTCGATGGCATCCACCACGTAGTCATACTGGGTGAAATCGAACTGGTCCTGCGTCTCCGGGGTGAAGAAGGTCTTGTAGGTCGTGACCTTGATGTTGGGGTCGATCTCGTGGATGCGCTGTTCCGCCACATCCACCTTATACTGCCCCACCGTCTTGCGGGTGGCCACGATCTGGCGGTTCAGGTTGGTCAGGCAGACCTTATCGTCGTCGATGAGGTCCAGCGCACCCACGCCGCTGCGGGCCAGTGCCTCAACGGTATAGCCGCCCACGCCGCCAATGCCGAACACTGCCACGCGGGAATGGTGCAGCGTTTCCATGGCTTCCTTGCCCAGCAGCAGCTGGGTGCGGGAATACTGATCTTGCATATCGATACTCTCCACTTCTCTGGTCCTGCCGCGCCTGCCCGGCGCAGCCGGTTTTCGGTTGCTTCATCCTGCGCTCCCACCGGGGAGCGGGTCACTTTTCCACCTGCACGATGGTGCCGCCGCCCAGGACCGCATCGCCCTGATACAGCACCACCGCCTGCCCCGGCGTAGGCGCGCGCTGCGGCTCGTCAAATTCCAGCCGGAACCGGTTCTTGCCCGCCGGGTAGACGGTCGCGGCCTGCTCGACCTGATGATACCGGGTGCGGGCCGTGACCCGCAGCGGGGCCGTCAGCGCCGGGATGGCGATCCAGTTGACCTCCTCGGCGTAGACGATGCGGTCGAACAGGCTTTTCTCCGGGCCGACCGTGACCGTATTGGCCTGCATATCCTTGGCGCAGACATAGACCGGTGCGCCCATGGCAAGGCCCAGACCCTTCCGCTGGCCGATGGTATACCGCACGGCCCCCTTGTGGGTGCCCACTTTGCGGCCCGCCTCGTCGAGGAAATCGCCTGCCGGATAGCGCTTGCCGGTGAAATCTTCCATGAACTTTTCGTAGTCGCCATCCGGCACAAAGCAGATGTCCTGGCTGTCGTGCTTGCGGGCGTTGATAAAATGCTGCTGCTCCGCGATCTCACGCACCTCGCTCTTGTGCAGTGCCCCCAGCGGCAGGCGGACATGAGCCAGCTGCTCCTGCGTCAGGTTGTAAAGCACATAGCTCTGATCTTTTCCTTCGTCCAGACCCTTCTTCAGCAGCCAGCGGCCGGTGGCCTCGTCCTGCTCCACGCGGGCATAGTGGCCTGTGACCACATACTCCATCCCATGCTCCCGCGCCCAGGAGAGAAGGTGGTCGAACTTCATATACCGGTTGCAGTCGATGCAGGGATTCGGGGTGCCGCCCGCCTCATAGACCCGGATGAATTTCTCGATGATCTTTTCCCGGAAGTCGGCGGTGAAATCCAGCACCTCATAGGGGATATCCATCGTATACGCCACCTCGGCGGCATCTTCGATGTCCTTTTCCGAGCAGCAGGTGTGAAAGCCGGACTGGCCCAGCGTCTCGTTGCGGGTGAGCCGCATCGTGATTCCGGTGCAGGCATAGCCCTTCTGCTGCATCAGCCAGGCCGCAACCGAGCTGTCTACGCCGCCGCTCATCGCAATGAGCGCACCGGGGCGGTTTGCATTCTGTGTTTCTGTCATTTTGTTCCTCATGTTATAACATACAAAAGCAGTAGTATTATACTACCGCACGTCCGTTCGCTTGTCAAGACGCAGCGACCTGCGCCGCTGCGGCCAGAAGTGCCGCTTTCTCATTGGGAAGCTGCCCAGTGAGCACCTGTTCCAGCAGAGCATCCAGCACCCGGCGCAGCCCCGGCCCCGGCCGGATGCCTGCGTCCATCAGGTCCCGGCCATTCACGGCCAGCTGGTTGATGCGGCAGCAGGCACCGTCCGCTTCCAACTGACGGGCCAACTCGGCTTGCACAGCAAACTCCGCCACCCGGTCCGGCGCGATTGCCCCACAGAGCGCATCCAACTGCTCTACCATGTGCAGACCATACTTTCCCAGAAGGCGCTTCGTCTGAATCCGTGTCTCTTCCAAAGGAGAGTCGGAAGTTCTTCCGAAGACCGTCCGGTGGGTGGGGCCCTGTTGCCGCAGGCAATGGGGCGGGCAATGGAATGGCCCGATTCGTGTCTGAGGAAGAAGCTCCCGACTCTCCCCCACCAGCGTCGCCACCGTGCCGGTCAGGGCGTTGGAGCACTTGAGCCGCCTGAGCGCCGCCCTTGCACCGGCTTCGCCCAGCGGGCACAGCAGTGCAGCCAGCCGGACCGGGACGTGTTCCATTCCCGGCTCCAGCGCATCGAGGATGTGTCGGCTTTCCGGAAGCTCTGCCGCATCCAGTTCCGGGAAGATGACCGCCAGCACCTCCGCTTCCAGATAGGCCCCCGGTGCCGGAGCTGCCAGCAGACGGCTCAGCTCCTCCGCGATGCGCTCTTCGGACACGCAGTCCAGATGGCGGCAGAGCGCTCTGGCCGCCTGCCCGGTGGCCGGGTCGATGGCAAAGCCGAACCGGGCCGCGAACCGGTAGAGCCGCAGGATGCGCAGGGCGTCTTCCTCGAACCGGCGCTGCGGCTCCCCCACCGCCCGCACGATGCCGGCGGCAAGGTCGCTCTGCCCGCCGAACGGGTCGATGAGCCCTTCTTCGGCGTTATAGGCCATGGCGTTGATGGTGAAATCCCGCCGGGCCAGGTCTTCTTTCACATCCGGCACAAAGGCGACGTGGTCCGGGTGGCGGCCGTCGGAATACGCCCCCTCGGTGCGGAAGGTCGTGATCTCGTACAATTCTCCGCCGTGTTTGACGGTTACGGTGCCGTGCTGCAATCCCGTCGGGATGCAGTGCGCTTCCCCGAACAATTCCAGCACCTGTTCGGGGGTCGCGCTGGTGCAGAGGTCCCAGTCGTGCGGGGTCTGGCCGAGCAGACTGTCCCGCACACAGCCGCCCACCGCATAGGCGGCATGGCCCGCCGCATGGAGGCGCGTCAGCAGGGCCGCTGCACCGGGGTTCAGCGGGAAGGAAATGGTCTCAGCTGTCATGAAGGTTCCTCGTCGTATCGCAAAATGATCTGTTGTCCGTCCACGCCGCATTCCACCGCCGGGAAGGCCGCTTCCGCCGCCGGGCGGGCGGCTTCCGGGTCGGTGATGATGGGCGAATAGTGCATGAGCCAGAGCCGCCGCACCCCGGCCCGCGCCGCCAGTTCAGCGTCCTGCCGGAAGGTGCTGTGCCCATACTGTTTCGCCTGGGCCTGCTGCGCATCGTCCGGGTAGGTGGCATCGCAGAGGAGCAGGTCAACATCCTGTGCGGCCTGTTCCAGCGCGGCACAGGGGGCCGTATCGCCGGAGAACACGAACCGCAGCCCTCTGCGGGGTGCGCCCAGCACCTGTCCGGGTGCAATGGCCGTCCCATCTTCCAGAGTGACCGGCTCCCCGCGCTGCAACATGCTCCACTGCTGCACCGGCACCCCCAGCGCTCTGGCTCTGGCCGGGTCAAAGCGGCCTGCACGGGGCAGGTCCAGCCGGTAGCCCCGGCTGGGGACCCGGTGCTTCGTCCGGAAGGGCAGCAGTCCGGCCCCCACCGGCCAGCCGGGGGCCAGCGCGTCCAGCCGGACGGGATCGGTGCCCAGCGGCACAGCCCGGATGGCATAGGGCTGGGGGCCGGTCAGGGTGCGGATGGCGCCCCAGACCGGCTCCATTCCCTCGGCCGGGCCAAAGATCGTCAGCGGCCGGGTGCGGCCCTGACAGCCCAGCGTTTGCAGCAGGCCGGGCAGGCCGAAGATATGGTCGCCGTGGTAGTGGGTCAGGCAGATGGCGTCCAGCTTCATCAGGTTGACCCCGGCGCGGCGGGCAGCGGTCTGGGTGCCCTCGCCGCAGTCGAACAGCAGGCTGTGCCCGCCGCATTCGGCCACCGCCGCCGTCAGGGCGCGGTCGGGCAGGGGCATGGTGGCCGCTGTGCCCAGCAGAGTAATGGTCAGCATAAAAAGTCCTCCGTATCGTTCCCCTTTAGTGTACCACACTTCGCCCCGGTGCACAATCGGCGCAGCGGGTGCATAGGCTGGGGCAGATGATGTTCCGGAAAGGAGGATGCGCCATGCAGCGCAAGCAAGGTCCCCGCAGGTCTTCCCACGCTCCCCGTCTGATGCTGCTGTTGCTCTTCGCCCTGGTGCTGGCCGTGGCGGGCGGGCTGTTCAGCTGCGCGTTCCAGCCCATGATGGCCGCCCGCGGGACGATGCTGTTCCTGCCGGGGGCGTAAAAAATTTTTCATGAAATTTCAGAGCTTTTCGTGACTCCGGCAACGAGATCTGACCGCACAAAAATAAGCCGCACCTGCGAAGGCGCGGCTTATTTGTATGCTCAGGAAAGCCGATTCAGCCGGACGGCCACATAAGGGTCCGGGAGCTTGAGCTCGTCGGCCAAGTCCTCTTCGGTGTCGTATTTGTCCCCGGCCAGGCCGACGACCACACTGCACACCGCGTATCGGCCGCTGGGCGAAAGGGCGGTGATCTTTGCCTCGCCGTCGGCCACAGCCGTCACGACGCCGTTGGCGTCCACCGTGGCAACGCCCGGATTGCTGGTGACCCAGGTGATGGGCACACTGCCGCCGCTCTCCACGGCCACCGTGGCGCACAGGGCCTCCTGACTGCCCACCGTCTTGAGCAGCAGGTCTGCCTTGTTCAGTGTGACCTTTCCGACCTCGGATGTGACCGTGACGGCGCACCGCAGCGCCTGCCCGTTGGAAGCAAAAGCCGTGATGGTGGCGCTGCCCGGCTTCTGGGCTGTCACGACGCCTTTGTCATCGACCGAGGCGATGTTGGGGTCGCTGCTGCGCCACTGGTACACATAAATAAAGGAATGGTCGCTGTTGGTCAGTGTGAGCTGCTTTGCGGGGTGCAGGACATCGTACTGCTGCACCAGTTCCAGACGGGTCTCGCTGAGGGTGGGTTTCTGCGCCTCGGCCTCCTCCCCCTTGCGGGTGACGGTGACTTCGCAGGCGGCGCGGTCGCCGTGGTCCGAGATGGCGGTGATGATGGCCTTGCCCACACTGCGGGCCGTCACCTTGCCGTCACCGTCCACGGTGGCCACACTGGGGTTGCTGCTCATCCAGACGATGAAGTAATAATCGCTCTGCCCGCCGGTGTAAAGGTAGGCTTTGGGGCGCGGGTCGTCCGCCGTGATCTCCAGCTCCATCTCGGTCACTTCCAGCGCGAGCTTTGCGGAACTGTTCTCCGCGCGGGGCGCTGCCTGCGCCGCCAGCGGCGAGAGGGTCAGCGTTGCCCCCAGCAGCAGGGCACAGAGCGCCCGTCCCATCGGGTGAAAAGAATGTCTCATAGGGTCGAACGTCCCTCCTTTTTCGCTTCAAAGAATTGGAGTGCCGCAAACAGGTACTTTTCCGCGTCATGATCGTTCTCACTTTCGTTTCATTGTACACAGGATGCAAATTCTTTTCAAGCCGTTCGCCCTAAGAGTTCACAATTCGAGCCGCTTTTTGTGGAAACGCATAGTTTTTTGCAGCAAAAACTGTGCAAAAAATCCCATCCGGACAGTGTCTTTATGCCGGTTCCTCCGTGTAATATTGGGCCTGCGCGTTCCACAGCGCATAGTATTTTCCGGCGGTGTCGGCCAGCAGGTGCTCGTGGGTGCCCTGCTGGATGACCTCGCCGTGGTCGAAGACAGCGATCTCATCGCAGAACTTGCAGGAGGACAGCCGGTGACTGATGTAGATGGCCGTTTTATCCCCCGCGATCTCGTTGAACTTGGCGTAGATCTCCGCCTCGGCCACGGGGTCGAGCGCGGCGGTGGGTTCATCCAGGATGATGAAGGGCGCATCCTTGTACAAAGCCCGCGCGATGGCGATCTTCTGCGCCTCGCCGCCGGAGACGGTCACGCCGTTCTCGTCCAGCTCCTGATACAGCGCCGTGTCCAGCCCCTGCGGCATCGCCGCCAGCCGGTCGCGGAAGCCCGCCTTTTGCAGGCAGTCGGTCACGCGGGCGGCATCGTATCCGGTGCAGGCCGCGACATTCTGGCCCAGCGGGAGGGCCAGCAGCCGGAAATCCTGAAAGACGACCGAGAAGATGTCCATGTACTCGTCGTAGCGGTACTTCCGGATGTCGATCCCGTTCAACAGGATGACTCCCTCGGTAGGGTCGTACAGGCGGCAGAGCAGCTTGATGAAGGTCGTTTTGCCGCTGCCGTTCATCCCCACCACGGCCAGCCGCCCGCCGACCTTGAACTTCATGTTCAGGTGGCGCAGGGCGTACTGCGCGCTGCCGGGGTAGCGGAAGGAGACATCCCGGAACTCCACCGTATACTGGCGGTCGCTCCGCTTTTCGGTGGTCAGGCTGCCCTGATACATGTTGTTGGGCAGGTCGAGGTAATCGAAGATGTTTTTCATATAGACGCCGTTGATCTCCATCTCGGCCAGCATGTTCACAAGGGTGACGACGCCCTGGAACAGGTTGGCGGCCGCACCGAGGTACTGCGTCACGGCATCCAGACCGAACGCCCCGCCGCAGGCCTTGAGGCAGACGAAGAGATAGACCAGCCCCATCAGCAGCGCCGACACTGCCGAGGAGGCCGAGCGAAAGATCCCCATCGCGCCCCGGCGCAGCCTCGCGAAGGCATCCCACAGACCCACCATATAGCCGCTGACGACATTCTGGTACTGGTCGTACATCCGCAGGTCGGGGGCGTTCTTCGGCTCTTCCGGCAGGGTGAGCTGGACGTGGAACATCCGGTTGCCCAGCTTTCCGGACTCCTGCAGCAGCGGCATATATTTGGCCGCCTGCCCCGCGAACACGGGCGACAGGCAGGCGGTGCAGACCATCACGGCCCAGAACGCCGCCAGAAACAGCGGGTGCCCCAGAAAGGCCAGCCGCCCATCCGGCACCGCCGCGGTGAACAGCCCCCAGCAGAGCACCACGCCGCCCAGGATCTGAAACAGTGCCGTGGCGATCTTTTCCACCAGCAAAATGCAGATCGTGCCGCCCGCACCCGATAGCCTGGCGTCCTGCTGGATCTGGCTGTACATGTCATAGACCCGCTGGCTGTCCTCATCCACGTAGTCGAGGGACATCTGCTTGTCCATATACGTTCGGGTCTGCCGCCGCCAGAGGTCGTCCGTTTCCGCTTCCTTCCAGTGGAATGCCGCCGCGCGCAGAAGGGTCAGCACGGCGGTCGTGCCCAGGGTCCAGAGCACCCAGACCATCAGCCTGTGCGGGTCCCGCCCGCCGGACAGTTCGCCCACCAGCTGGGCCGACAGCCAAACCGTGGCATAAGGGCTCAGCGCCGTGAGGGCGGCACTGGCAAAGGTGGCATAGAAAAACTTCGGTGACAGCTTCCAGAAGATGTTCCACTCCCGCCAGGCGTACCGGCACCCCTGCCGGATGGTGATCGTTTTGTTCGATGCGCTCATGCTTCGTTCTCCTCCCGGTAATACTGGCTCTGCACCTCAAACAGGTCGGCGTAGCCGCCGCCCCGTTTCAGCAGCTCTTCGTGGGTGCCCTCCTCGGCCACCCGGCCGTCCTTCAGATAGAGGATGCGGTCGCAGAAGCGGGTGGAGGCCAGCCGGTGCGAGATGAACAGGCTGGTCTTGCCTGCCGTCATCTCGTTGTATTTCTGGTAGATGTCGTTCTCGGCGATGGGGTCGAGCGCGGCGGTGGGTTCATCCAGCACCAGCACAGGCGCATCCTTGTACAGCGCACGGGCCAGCATCAGCCGCTGGGTCTGCCCGCCGGACAGCTCGATGCCGTCTTCGTAGACCTCCCGGCCGATCTGCGTTTCCAGCTGTTTGGGCAGGCTCTGCACCTTTTCGGTCAGGCCCGCTTCGTCCAGGCAGTGCCAGACGCGGGCCTCATCGATGCCGGTGCGGCACTGGGCCACGTTCTCGGCCACGGTGGCCGACAGGACCGAGAAATCCTGGAACACCGCCGCGAACAGCTTGTAATAATCCCGGCGGTTATACGGGCGGATGTCCTGCCCATTGAGCAGGACGCGGCCCTCGGTGGGGTCGAGGAAGCCGCAGAGCAGCTTGACCAGCGTGGTCTTGCCCGCACCGTTCAGGCCCACGATGGCGAGGTTCTCGCCGGGGCGGACGGTCAGGTCGAGCTTGTGGATGGTGTCCTTCTCCGCGCCGGGGTACCGGTAGCTGACCCCTTCGAGCTGCAGCTCATAGGGGGTGTCCAGCCGCTTTTCCAGCGGGAGGCCGTCCTCAAAGCGGAACGGTTCCGGATATTCGAGAAATTCCCGCACGGTGGAGATGTCGAGACACTGCTTGTGCAGTTTTGCAAACTTTTCCAGAATGCCGCTGACCCACTGGGCAAAACCGGTGGCCGCACCGAAATAGAGCAGGAATTGCGAGACCGGCAGGCCCTGTTCCAGTGTCAGCCAGATCAGGTAGGCATAGGCCGCGCCGTTGCGCATCAGCAGCAGGGCCAGGTCGATGACATTGGCCCAGAGGTAGGCCGTCTCCCGCCGGAGCAGGAAGCCGTGGTAGAGCCGCATCGTGCTCTCCCAGAGTTCTTCCACCCACTCCCGCAGGCCGAAGATACGGATATCCTTGCCGTACTGCCGGTCGGTGGCGACCTTCTGCACGTAGGCCAGCCGCTTCACATACCCGGCTTCCTCCTCGCGGTGGCGGTAGCCCCACTCGTTGATCCGCCGGGACGCCAGATAGCTGACGACCGATGTGGCGCAGACCAGCAGGCAGAGCCAGGCGTTCAGGCCGGACAACAGCAGCAGGTAGGCCCCGAAGCCGAAGAGGTTGGTCAGGATCTCGCCCCAGCTCACCCAGAATGCTTCGACGGATTCATTGTTGGTGCTTCCGGCCCGGTCGGCCTTGGCGCTCAGATCCAGAAAGCGCTTGTCCAGCAGGTTCGGGTAGGAGGTGCCGGCCCGCTTGCGGGCCGAGAGGTCCAGGATATCGACCCGGACGTTCATTTTTCCAAAGAGATTCAGTTCGCTCAGATAACTTTGCAGGAAAGTCAGTGCGACCAGCAGCACGGAAAAACCGCCAATGACCGCCAGCAGACGGCCCAGCGCCATCCCCTGTTCCAGAACCCGGAGCACCGCCGGGGCAAACAGCAGCTCCGCGATGGTCCTGCCCGCCGTGACCAGCGCCAGCGAGAGGCCGACCGTGAACACCGTCCAATGTCTGCCCCGCCATGCCACGCCCAGCATATAGGCCGTGATCTGCCAGAGGTCGTATTTTGGTTTTTGCTTCGTTTTGTTCGTTCCCGTTTCCATGTGGGATTCCCCTTTCGTTCGTCTGGGCCTATCCTACCACAAAAAATCGTCCCCGGCACAGATCGGGGACGAATGGTTCATTTTGGGGGATGAAATGCAATGGTTTCCTTGGTACAACCTCTCCGTTGTACAACCTCTCCGTCTCGCTTGCGCTCGACAGCTCTCCTGGTAGGAGAGCCTCTGGCGAAACCGGAGACGTTGCGAGGACTGCCAAAGCCTCTCCTACAAGGAGAGGTGGCAATGCGAAGCATTGACGGAGAGGTTGTACGAAGTTCCATTTTTACATTTGCGGGATCAAGATCTCCGTCGTGAAGGCTCCATCCTCGCTGTTGCGGCTGAGGTAACCGTCCAGTTTTTCGACGATGGCGTCAATGCGCACCAGACCGAAGCCGTGGCCCTCGCCCTTGGTGGTGGCAAACCGCCCGGCAAGTTTTGTCTGCTTCTGGCTGGCCGTGAAGTTGGTAAACGAGATGTAGAGCTGGGTGCCCTTCATATCCAGATACACCCGGATGAGGCGTTCGGCTTCGGGCAGAGCGGCGCTGGCATCCATGGCGTTGTCGAACAGGTTGCCGAGGATGCAGCAGAGGTCCAGCTCGCTCATCTTCAGCCGGACCGGGATGTGGGCGTCGATCTGCACCGGAATGTTCCGGCTCTTCGCGAGGGAGATCTTGCTGTTGAGGATGGCATCTGCCATGGCATTGCCCGTCTTGACCGCAAGGTCCACGGTGTTCAGGTCGGTGTCCAGCTGGTCAAGGTAGGCCCGGATGCCTTCCAGATCCCCCTGTGCCGCCAGGACCTTCATGGTCTGGATGTGGCCGCGGTAATCGTGCCGCCAGCCCCGCATCTGGCGGTACATGTTGTCTACCTCTTTGTAATGCGTCTCGATGAGCTCCCGCTGGTAGGCTTCGATGCGGTGATCCAAAAGCCTTGAAAAAAGTTTCAGCATCTGTTTTTCCTTTCTCTGCCTCATGTCCTCTCGATGATGGCCCGGTTCAGCGGCTCATAGCTGCCGCGCGGCAGGGGCAGCACTGTGCCGTCCGCCAGAACGACCTCCTTTTTGGTCACGCGGCGGATCTGCTTCAGGTTCAGGATCATCCCCCGCCCCACCCGGAAGAACTGCTCGTCCAGCTCTGCCTCGAACTCAGCCAGCGTCCGCTTGAGGGTATAGTCCTGCCTGGCGTGGACGGTCACATAGTTCTGGTGCACGTCCAGATACCGCACCTCATACAGCGGCAGACGAATCATCTCCCCGGAACGTTCGAGGTTCAGGCAGCGCTCGTTCCGGCGGTGCTTCTCCCACGCGCGGTCGAGCACGGCACAGAGCTTTTCGGGGCGGACCGGCTTCATCAGGTAATGGAGCGCAGCCACGTCGTAGCCCTCGGCGATGTAATCCGAGTAGCCGGTGATGAAGACGATCTGCACGGCTTCGTTCTCCTGCCGGACCGTTTTGGCCAGCGTGACACCGTCTGCGCCTGGCATTTCCACATCCAGCAGTAATAAATCAAAGTTTTTATCCTCTGCGTAGCAGAACAGGAACTGTTCCGCCGAGGAAAAGGCCCGGCATTCCAGCGCGACGCCCCGCTGCTCTGCCCAGTGCGCCACAATGCCGCGCACATAGTCCGCATCCACTGCGCTGTCGTCGCAGACCGCTGCCCGATAAGCCATCCTGTTCTCTCCCCTCTGTTATCTTTTTTCCGATTATGACACATTTCCGGTGGGATTGCAACAAAAAAAGAGGCTGCGATACTCCCCCAGTCACGGCGTTGCCGTGCCAGCCCCCTCGGAGAGGGGGCCTTGGCGTGGCGGTAGGCCGGAAAAGCCTCCCTCTTTGAGGGAGGTGTCATCGCGCAAGCGATGACGAAGGGAGTATCGCAGCCTCTTGGGCTGGTTCTTAGTAGTTGTGCTTCTTCAGCTCAAAATAGCTCTGGGGATGTGCGCAGACGGGGCACTTGAGGGGTGCGGACTTGCCGATGTAAGTGTAACCGCAGTTCCTGCACTGCCAGACCTGCTGCTCTTCACGGGCAAAAACCTGATTGTTCTTCAGGTTCTCGGCCAGCTCGCGGTAGCGCTCCTCGTGCTCTTTTTCGATCTGAGCCACCATGGTGAAGAGCGCAGCCAACTGAGGGAATCCCTCTTCCTTGGCCTCTTTTGCCATGCGGGGATACATCTCAGTCCACTCATCGTGCTCGCCGCCCGCTGCCATTTCCAGGCAGGTCATGGTATCGGGGATGGAGCCGCCATGCAGGGCCTTGAACCACATCTTGGCGTGTTCCTTTTCGTTGGCGGCAGTCTCCTCAAAGATCGCGGCCAGCTGCTCGTAGCCTTCCTTCTTGGCTACGCTGGCGAAGAAGGTGTACTTGTTGCGGGCCTGGCTCTCGCCTGCAAATGCTTCCCACAGGTTTTTCTCGGTCTTGGTGCCCTTGAGTTCCATAATCCATGCTCTCCTTTATTGTTGTGTGTATGTGTTCACCTCCGGCTGCAGCCGGGGCGTTCCTTCTGAGAGTATTATAGCAGAATTTGAACTCAAAATAAAGAATAATTCCTATTTATTTTAAGAATTATTTTCAGTTAGTGCTGCTTCAGCGCGCAGACGGCCAGGCTGAGGGCGCTCCACGCGGCCTGATACATCAGCACGGCGGCAACGGACAGGGTGCCGATGCTGCCCGCATAGGTCAGCAGTACACCGATGGCCACCGAGAACCAGACCGACACCAGCTGCACCGTAGTGGCCGCCGTCTCGGCGTTCTGGGCCTGCTCGGCGGCGCGGAGACCGCCGATGAGGCTGATGAAGCCCTCATCGTGCAGCATACAGCAGCGGGCGGCGTTCTCCGGCTGCGCCGGGGCGGCGTTCAGGGCATCGCACTGATCCTGTTCCAGCAGGGTGATCATGCCCTCCGGCAGATGGTAGGCGTCGGTGATGTGCTTGGCGGTCAGGCTGGGGTCTTTGCAGGTGACCAGAAGGCGGATGTTCTCCTTCTGCAGCACTTCCAGCCCGCGGGCCGCATTCCGCCCGCCTGTGGAGCGCAGCACGAACATGGCGTGGAGATTGCCCGAAACCGCCAGATACAAGATCTGCAAGGTCCCATGCTGGGAGTGCTCTTCCTCGTACTCCGTTTCGGGCATGGGAACGCCCTCCTTTTCCATATAGGCGCGGTTGCCGATCAGGACACGGTTGTTATCGCACCAGGCCGCAAAGCCGAGACCGTAGTGGGTCTCCAGATCCTTGACGGGGTAGAGGATGTCGGTGCGGTCCTCAATGATCTGGCGGAACAGGCCGCGCAGGGTCTCGCAGCTCTGATTCAGGATGCTGGCCGCATAGAGGATGGCGCGGTCGATGCGGCCCCCCTTGAAGATGCGGATATCCTCCAGATTCACGCTGTCCGCGGTGAAAAGCTCGTCGGCGTCCACCTGCACGGTGTCCACGCCGCCCAGTTCTTCGATCGCGGCCCAGCCGGGAATGACCGCACCGGCAGCGGCGGCGCTCTTTTGCAGCCGCAGGGTGGCCAGACCGGCCACCAGCGTGGAGGAGAGCGGAGCGCCCATGCAGAGCATGGCGGTCATGGCCGCAGCCATGCCGTTGAGCCCGCCGCCGAACAGCAGGAACGCCAGACCGCTGAGCACCGCAGCCCCCAGCAGGATGTACGACGTCTTGCGGGCGCGGCGCTCACTGGTGCGCTCGCCAAAGCTCTGTTCCAGCAGGGCGTCGTCCCACTGGACCGGGCGGCTGAGCAGGACCCAGGGGTCCTTTTCGTCCAGACTACGGGCAAGCATCCGGATCAGGTCTTTGTCCTTGACCCGGAACGCCCCCTGCAGCCCGGCCGGGTCTTTGGTGGCCAGGTCGTAGCCGTTTTTCACAGCGGCCAGCTGCACCCGGCTGCCCAGCAGGGCCATGAACAGCCCCAGCGCCGCGATGCCGGACAGCAGCGTCCAGCTGGACGTCTGGTAGCTCCTGGCGTTGAGCAGGGCGATGGCGGCTTCCAGCGCCGCACCGCAGGCGGCCAGCGCGGGCATGGTGTCTGCACTGGGGCGGCGGTCTTTTTTCAGGCCGCTCAGACCGTCCCGCAGGACGGGGTAGGCCACGGCCAGCGCTGCGGCCAGCACCAGCAGGTTGGCGGCGTAGAATGCCGCCGGAGCGACGACCGGGTCCAGCGAGGCAATGGGTGCCAGCAGGCCCGCCGCCGTCAGCCCGAAGTGGAGCAGCACCACAGCCAGGATGCCGCTGAGCACACAGCGCAGCGTGAGTTCTGCGCTCATCTTATGCAGCTTCTCGCCCACGGTTTCGGGGGTGGACTCTTCGGCAGGCTCTGCGGCAGCTTCCTCTGCCGGGGCCGCAGGCGTCTCGGCTGCGGATGCTTCGCCGGGCGCGGCTTTTGCAGCCGCTTCCGCAGGCTGGGCAGCTTCGGCGGGTGCAGCATCCGGTGCGGAGACCGGCGCTTCCGGTTCCTCCTCAAGGCCTACCAGCGGGATGCTCATGCTGTCGTCCATGCTGGGCGGCGTCTCCCGCGCGGGGGCCGCAGGCGTGGCTTCGTCGTCGCCCTCTCCAAAGAAGCGGAACGGCTGGGTCGGCTCCGGTCGGGCCTCTTCCGGCTCCGGCCTGCGGGTCCGGTCCTCGGCAAAGACCATCTTCGGCATGGCCGCGCAGGCCTTTTCCTCGGCCTCCAATGCGGCGGTCTCGACGCCCAGCACCTCCTGTGGGGCGGGCGTGTCCGCTTCGGGCCGGGCCGGTTTCGGTGCCGGGAAGAGCAGGGCCTTGAGTTCCTGCATCTCGGCATGTTCCTTCTGCTCCTGCGGGGTCAGCGGGCCGCGCACATAGTTCTTCTCATATTTCGGCTGCGGAGCGGGCTGCTTTTCGGCAGCCGGCTTCCGCTCGGCCGGGGCGGCCGGGGCAGGCTGCACCGGCGATTCCGGCTCCTCTGCCACAAAGAAGTCTGCGGCCAGCTCCAGATCGGCCTTCGGCTCCGCGGCCTCGTCCTCCCCGCCCAGCCGGATCTCACCCGTCGGCGGAAGTTCCTGCGGCATGGCAGGCTTTTCGGAGGCAGGCTCTGCCTCCTCCTTGGCGCGGCCCAGGATGCGGCCCAGGATGCTGCTCTGGGTCTTCTGCTTTGCAGGCTCCTGCTTTTCGTCGTCCCGGTGCTTCATCTCATCGGGCACCTGCGCCACACTGGTGCTGAAAAAGGTGCGGAATTTTTCTTCCTTGGCTGCGAGGTCCTCCGGGTTCGTTTTTTCAAAGCCGTTTTTACGGGCATCATTCTTCGCCATTCGTTGTACCTCCCTGCTCAATCTCTGCGGAGCAGTCCGCGTTTATTCGCCTGCTCGCTGGCTCTGGATCTCATACAAAATGATGCCAGCCGCCACCGAGACGTTGAAGCTGTCCACGCCGGTGCCCTGTGCGGCCATATCCAGCCGCACCACGCCGTCGCAGAGCTTTTTCACCAGCTGCGAGACGCCGCTGCCCTCGCTGCCCAGCACCAGCGCGATGGGGCCGGTGAGGTTATTCTTGCGCAGGGGCACACCGTCCATATCGGCACAGTAGACGAAAACGCCCTGGTCCTTCAGGCGGCGGATGGTCTCGCCGATGTTGGCCACACGGGCCACGGGCAGGCGCTCCGCAGCACCGGCGCTGGATTTGATGACGGTGGGGGTCACGGAAGCGCCGCCCCGCTTGGGGATGACGATGCCGTGGGCACCGCAGAGCAGTGCGCTGCGCATCACCGCGCCCAGATTGTGGGGGTCTTCGATGCCGTCGCTCAGCACGAGGAAGGGCGGCTCCCCCTTCGCCTTGGCCGCTGCCAGCAGGTCTTCCACGGTGGCATACTCGATCTCGCTGGCAAACGCAGCCACGCCCTGGTGGCTCTCGGTGCCGGTCATCAGGCGGAGCTTGTTGGGGTGGACCCGCTTGACGGTGGCCCCGGCCTCCTTGGCCATGGCGGTGAAGTACGCCGCCACAGCGGGGGCCATGCCCTCGGCCAGCAGCACCGTGTCCACGCCGGAGCCGCTCTTGAGCAGCTCGGTCACGGGGTTCTTGCCGTAGACCAGGCTCTCATTCTTCGGCGTGTCCTCCGCAGCGCGGCGGGGGCGGCGCGGCATTTTCTGTTCGTCCATTGTATTCTCCTTCCATTTATCGAAAAGGGACAGGCCCTTTTTGTTTCACTGTTTACGAAATTCGACAGATTGTCATAGTAAAGTATAACATAACCGCTCCGCCTTTGCCATAGGATTCCCCTTTTTTCCCGCCTGAATTTTGTCCCGGTCGGCAGCGGGCTGCGCCCTTGTCATTTTATCGGTATATTTTTTTCGGCAAAAGTTTTCCACATTCGAGTCCATATACACTTTGTAAAACGGGCCTTTCTTTTCCACATGTTGAAAACTCCGTTGAAAGTGTTCAAAAATCAAGCATCTGCGCCCACTTTCCGGGTGGAATTCCACACTTTCCACCGGGTTTTCAACCGTGAGGAAATTTTTCGTGCAGAAGCCGCCGTACTTTTTGTAAAATTCAAGTCGGAAATATGACTATTTTTTGAACGTCTCGTTCCCGCATTTTGCCACAATCTCCAACATCATTTTGACGAACGGGAAACCATGTTGAAAATTTGGATTGATTTTATAGTTTGTTTGGGGTATACTAACCTTACAGGTTCGTTAAGGGATACGCAAAGTCGCATTCTCAAACGACTTTTCACCCCAATAATATGAATTTGCGGAGGTAATGAATAATGTTGGTAAATGCAACCGAAATGCTCATCAAGGCACGCGACGGCCACTACGGTGTGCCCCAGTTCAACATCAACAACCTGGAGTGGACCAAGGCTGTGCTGACCGCCTGCGAGGAGATGAAGAGCCCCGTCATCCTGGGCGTCTCCGAGGGTGCCGGCAAGTACATGACCGGTTTCAAGACCGTTGCTGCGATGGTCAGTGCAATGGTCGATTCCATGGGGATCACCGTTCCCGTTGCTCTGCATCTGGACCACGGCACCTACGAAGGCTGCAAGGCCTGCGTGGAAGCCGGTTTCTCTTCCATCATGTTCGACGGCAGCCACTACTCCATTGAGGAGAACGTGGAGAAGACCAAGGAGCTGGTCGCTCTGGCACATTCTAAGGGCCTGAGCATCGAAGCTGAGGTCGGTTCCATCGGTGGCGTCGAGGACGGCGTCGTGGGCGCTGGCGAGATCGCAGATCCTGCGGAGTGCGCAAAGATCACCGATCTGGGCATTGATTTCCTGGCAGCTGGCATCGGCAACATCCACGGTGTCTACCCGGCCAACTGGAAGGGCCTGGACTTCGAGGCTCTGGACCGCATCCACAAGGCCACGAACAACATCCCCCTGGTCCTGCACGGCGGCACCGGCATCCCCGACGAGATGATCGCAAAGGCCATCAGCCTGGGCGTCTCCAAGATCAACATCAACACCGAGTGCCAGCTGGTCTTTGCTGAGGCCACCCGCAAGTACATCGAGGCTGGCAAGGATCAGCAGGGCAAGGGCTTCGACCCCCGCAAGCTGCTGGCTCCCGGCGCTCAGGCCATCATCGACAAGTGCAAGGAGAAGATCGAGCTGTTCGGCTGCGCCGGCAAGGGCTAAATCCTCTCGCTCCACCAAAGAACAACACAGCGGCCCCGCAACGTTGGAATCTCCAACGCGGCGGGGCCGCTTTTTCTGTATTTGTTTTGAGATTTGACCATATCCCACGATGTCTGCCCGCTTTTACACCCGTTCTTCCAACCGGGCATCTTTTCCATAACGGTCAAACCGGAGCCACAGAAAGGCCGCACCGATCAGCAGATTCGCGATGGTATAGGGCCAGACCGGAATGCGGATAAAAACGATCGACCCAAGCGCCAGACGCAGGAGTTTGCCGATCTCATAAAGCACCAGAATATAGAGTACCGTAAATGCCACTGCCTTCACCTGATGCTTTCTCGGCGGAAATCCGACCTTCTCCATTGCGCTCCGATAGAGGTAATAAAATCCGAGCACACAAAGACAAAGCTGCAACAGAGAAGCCAGCGTAACGTCGATTTTGAAATCCGGCACGACCGCCAGAATTGAAGGTGTCATCACCAGTGAGGCGACACCGTATCCCCAAAAGCAAAGCACAGAGATCTCAAAAATCAGAAAATCGGGCCAGCGCAGCGGCTTCATGCTCGGTTTCACCTCATTTACAAAGGTTTCGGCGTCCGTAATAAACTGGAACAGCTCGCAGCCTTCTTCATTGGCGCGCATCGCGATGTCGATCAGATCGCTCTGGACGACTTCTACCCCACAGATGTCGAACGTGACACTGCGCAGATAGGCGATCACTTCTTTGAGCTGTTCCTGGCTTTTTTCAGTCAGCATTTTTGTACGCATCCGGTTTGCCTTTCGCAGTGCAAAATACTTATTCATCTGGCTCCTCCTTAAAAATTTTTTCCACCAACTGGCAGAGCTGGCTCCAATCCTGCCGAAACTCAAAAAGCGCCAGCCGCCCTTCCTCTGTTACAACGTAATATTTCCGACTTGGCCCCTTGGGGGAAGGTCTGCGTTCTACTGTGACCTTTCCCTGTTGTTCCAACCGCAGCAGCAGCGGATACAGTGTGCTTTCGCTCAGGTCTGAAAAACCGACCTGTTTCAGATTCATTACGATCTCATAGCCATAGGTCGGCTCTCTGCTGATGAGTTTTAGAACGCAGAACTCCAAAATACCCTTGAGAAGCTGTGTGTTGTTTTCCACTGGGGACTCCTCCTTTCTGCTATTTTGTATTACGTAGTAGCTTGTCTACATTGTATTACATAGTAGTGTTTCTGTCAAGCCCTGCTGCATTCGCATTTGTGCTAAAAATTACACCGCATTTTTGTGCAACAAAAAACGCCCTAAGATCTCTCTTAGAGCGTTTCGATCAAGTCGGCAACTACCTATTTTCACAAGCCGTTTCCAGCTAACTATCTTGGGCACGAGTGAGCTT